>WNGN01000550.1_pt1 | contig 23185 bp, 18 predicted proteins | sample 5400561 | NCBI WGS metagenome assembly WNGN01 (sample SAMN13153379, study PRJNA577476) | soil metagenome | isolation source: 115 cm soil or saprolite under Garry oak tree replicate 2 | place: USA:California | collected 2016-06-15 | reverse complement strand
TTCGCACGGCCCGAAGTCTGATTCAATCACTTTTGAAACTGATGCAGTGCCCTTTTTTCGGCGTCAGGGCTCGATGTGCCCCTTTTTCATCGTTGCTGAAATTCAGGAGCTCCCAGCACCAGGCCGGTGATCGTGCCGAGATTGACTTGGGTTGTCGCGCCCGATTTGATTTGCACAATCTGCGGGTCGGCAGATTGCCTCTCCAGAGTCGAACGCGTGTTCACAGAGATTTGGCCCGCCAGGAAGACATTGATGGCGCGGTCGAGCGCCTGGTAGGGATCTGCCTCCGCTTCACTGCCGAGCAGAGATGCGATCTGCACCTGGCTGCCTGCGACGCGATTGCCTGCCATCGCAAGCGCAAAGTTCAGGCGATTCAGCAGGGCTCCGGCATTCACCCACGCCGAAGCTTTATCGGAATAACCCGTCGGCGGCAAGCACTGGTAAAGCGGCTCCCCAATGCGCGTCACCCAATTGACCAGGGGCAGCGCGCTATCGACGTCAGCGCCCAGAGCGCGCGCCGCGGAAACCACCAATTCGAACGGCGTCTTGATCTTCGCCCGGTAAGCAGCCCTGGACCAGAATTCCGGCGAATAGACCATCGCGCGCATCACCTCGCGCAGATCGCCTCCCGATTTGCGAAACGCCGCGGCCATATGATCGACCACAGGGCCGGGCGGATTATCCGCGACGAAATGTTGGGCAAGTTCGAGCGCGATGTGATGCGCGGTGTGCGGGTCGCGGGCGAGCAGATCAAGCACCTGTTCGCCATCTCTGATTCCGCCAGCATGAATTTTCTTGCCCAGCACGCGCTTGGGCTGAGGATCATGTACGCGGTCGTCAAAGGAAAATTCCGGCTTCGTTCGAGCGTTGCGAATGGTCCAGCCGGTAAAACAGCGGGCCACTTCGATCACGTCCTGCTGCGTATAGCCGCCGTCCACTCCCAGCGTGTGCAGCTCCATCAGTTCGCGCCCGTAGTTCTCGTTGAGCCCGCGGTTACCCACCCCAGGCAGACTCGCATATCGGCGGCCTCGCAGTTTTTCGGGATGCGACTTGAGCCGTTTGGCGGCTTGCGCATCAGCGCTGAGGTAATTATCCAGATAAAAGAGCATGGCCGGGCTTTTGGCGGTAGCGTCCAGCAGATCACGAAATCGGCTCAGGACACCAGGCCGGATGACATCGTGTTCATAAGAGGCGAGCAGCCAGAGATCCAGATCCTTATTGGCGAAGACGTTAAAGTGATTGAACCAGAAATCGGTCAACTGCTCTTGCAACTGGCGCTCGCTATAAATAGCGCGCAACGTCTTGGCCTGCTGGAGCTGACTGAGCGCCTCCTGCGGCAGTTTGCTTGGTTTGGGACGCACTCCCTGGGGAGGATGCGCCTGCGCATCCATCTGCTTTCGATATTCCTCAACGCTGATTCCCAGGCGCTTGGCGGCCACGTCAGGTTGTGGATATGCAGCGAGCAGCGCTTGCGAATTCAGGTTTGCTCCAGGCAGTGCCGCCAGGCGCGCTTGCGATCCGGACTCGTCAATTTTTTCAGGATGAAGCTGGCCCTCGATCCAATTTTCAAGCCCCAGGCGTTTGACGCGTTCCAAATCTCCCGGACGCGGGCCGTAGCCCAGCCGATTCAGTGCGTGCAGGATGGCTTCGTTTTCAGTTAACTCGGAAATCGGCAGCTTACCTTTGAAGGCAGGTTCGAGCGCTTGGGGCGCGGCAGCCTGAGGCTGATTTAGGGAATCGCCGGCGACCCCAGGAGCCTGGTAATCAGCGTGCACGAGCGGCTCGCCTATAAGCGCCTGCGGCAAGCCCGTAGACACCAAAACGATGGCCGAGAATACGGCGCGCGTTCGGGCAAAAAAGGAGCGATGCTGAGTCACGAATTTGCAGCCCGAAGAATACGGTTCACCCGGACTATAAACCTGCCCCCCTTACGTGAAAACCGGCTTTCGGCGCAAAGTTGCTGTACGGGTTAGAGCGCTCGCATCCCGGGCGCCAATCCTCGTCTGTGGATCCTCGGCTCCGCCTGCGGCGGCCCGCTGTCCGCTCGCCTAGGCTCGGGGCGCGCTAGAGCTTTGCGGCTGCCGGATGCGCCAGGCGGCTTACATAATCGATCATGTGATTGCCGAAGGCTTTCTCGAGCCTCTGGGTGATGGGGCCAGGTGCGCCGGCAAATTTATGGCCTTCGACTTCGGAGACGCCGAGCAGGCTGCGATTGGTGGAGGTAATGAACACTTCGTCGGCGCCGTATAAGTCTTCGGGCCGCAGCGTTTTCTCTTCCACCGGAATACCTGTTGGCGGAGCAATGTCCAGCAGGATGCCCCGCGTGACGCCTTCCAGGCATCCAGACGAGAGGGGAGGCGTGCATACCCGCCCGCCGCGTGCGCAGAAGATATTGGCAGCCGTGCATTCGGCTATTTCGCCGCGCTCGTTGAGGAGCAGGGCTTCGTCGAAGCCGCGTTGCTGTGCGCCTTGCAGAGTCCAGACGTTGAAGATCCACGAGGTCACTTTCGCTCCGGCGAGAGGCGACGCAGCGTGACGGCTATTTTCGCAGAGACTCAGGCGAACGGGTTCGCGATACGACGGAAGCCCTGCCGTACAGAGCAGCAGGTCAACATCGGGCAAATCCTCGCCGCTTTGCCAGAATCCCACTTTATTGTAGATGGCATAGATTCTCGCTGTGCCTTCACGCACGTCGTTTTGCTGAATCAGTTCGCGCAAACTGGAACGCACCTCGGCGGGATCGAAGGAAAATGGCAGGCGCGTGCGCGCCGCGTCTTTTTGCAGTCTCTTCCAATGCCGCTCAAACGCGAAGGGTTCTCCGCGAAAAACACGCAAGGTGGTGAAAAGCCCCCAGCCGTTGAGCAGACCGGTCTGGCCGGGCGAAAGGCGCGCCTGCTCGACGGGCACGATGTGCCCGTTGTGGAATAGGTAGCGATGAATCACGATAGTCCCTGGGCTATGGCGCCGTACAAAATCCCAGCACTTATTGTACCCCAGCGCAGCGCGGCCATTGCCAATGCGCGGACCTGAAAGCTAACATTTCTGTCCTGAACCAGCGCTGGCGCGGCGTTCTCCCAGCGCCGCCGCGAACATGCTGGCCACTGGTGGCAGATGCTTTTCGCGCAAATCAAACTCGGAGGTGACGCGTGTCGAGGTGCCTGCATCCTTTCCTTTCACATACCTTTGCGAAGGCATTTTGCATCATTGCATTTGCCTCGTTGGCTTGCGGATGCGCGCGCCGGGCGAGTTCGCCCGATGCGGCCCTGAAATCTATTTCCGGCGATCGCATGCTGGCAGACATTCGCACGCTTTCCTCCGACGAATTCGAAGGACGCGGTCCGGGATCCAAAGGCGAAGAGCTCACGATTCAGTATTTGCAGGACCAGTTTCGCAGCGCGGGCCTCGAGCCCGGCAATCCCGATGGCACCTACCTGCAAAATGTGCGCCTGGTCGGAATTACGGCGGACCCGCAAATGAAGCTCAGTTTCACCGGCCACGGGCGTTCCCTGGCGCCGAAATTTCAGAACGATTTTGTGGCCTGGACCAAGCGCATGGTGGATACCAGCGCAGTCGATGCCGATATGATCTTTGCCGGGTACGGCGTTCAGGCGCCCGAATTTCAGTGGGATGATTTCAAAGGCGTGGACGTGCGCGGCAAAGTCCTCGTTGTGCTGATCAATGATCCGCCAGTGCCTGATCCGCAGAATCCCAGCCAGCTCGATCCGAAAACCTTTGGCGGAAAGGCGATGACCTATTACGGGCGCTGGACCTACAAGTTCGAGAAGGCCGCTGAATTGGGTGCGGCCGGCTGCCTCATCGTGCACCAGACCGACCGGGCCGGGTACCCATGGGAGGTCGTGCGCAATAGCTGGAGCGCCGAGCAGTTTGACCTCGAAAGCCCGGATAAAAACATGAGCCGCCTCGCGCTCGAAGGCTGGATTTCACAGGAAACCGCCGACAAACTCTTCCGCATGGCAGGGCTCGATCTCGGCAAACTCAGCGCCGCGGCGGCCGCGCGCGACTTCAAGCCCGTTCCACTTGGCCTGCGCGCCAAGATCACCATTCACAATCGCCTGCGAACCATCGATTCGCACAACGTCATCGCGCGCCTGACCGGCAGCGATCCGAAGCTAAAAGACAGCTACGTAATCTATACCGCGCATTGGGATCACTTCGGCATCGGCCCGGAAGTGAACGGCGATCGCATTTACCACGGGGCAGTAGACAATGCCTCCGGCACCGCGGCGCTGCTGGAAATCGCGCGGGCTTATCAGCAGCTCAAAACGCCGCCGCGGCGCAGCATTCTATTCCTCTCCGTCACCGCAGAGGAGCAGGGTTTGCTGGGCTCGCGTTATTACGCCGAGCACCCCTTGTATCCTCTCGCGCGTACGGCCATGGACATCAACATGGATACCATGAACGTGCACGGGCGCACACGCGATGTCGTCATGGTCGGCATGGGAAACTCGACGCTCGATGAATTGGTCGCCGACGCCGCTCGCGAACAGGGTCGCACGGTGAAGCCCGACCCGGAACCCGAGCAGGGGCACTTCTACCGCTCCGATCATTTCAGCTTTTCCAAGGAGGGGGTGCCCGCGTTTGACCCGGATTCGGGGATAGATTTCATCGGCAAGCCCGAGGGCTGGGGTCTGCAGGTGCGGCAGAAATACACAGCCGAGAACTACCACAAGCCTTCCGACAAGATTCAGAGCGACTGGGATATGAGCGGCGCCGTTCAGGACGCTCAGCTTTACTTTCTCGTAGGTTATCGCGTGGCAAACAGCGACATGATGCCCGAATGGAAGCCTGGGACAGAATTCAAGGCCAAACGAGACGCTATGCTGCAATCGGCCCAAACGGGAAACTGACAGGCCACCACCCGCAACCAGTCTAGTGCCGTTCCAACTTGATCCGGCGAGAGGTTCGGCCCAAAGAGCCTGCGATTGGCTGTGGGGTGGCCTAGTAGAGAATTTGGTGCAAATAGTTGGAACGGCACTAGACCGGCGCCTCCCGGGCCTGCGGTGCCAGTGTACGTGCTGGAAACAAAACCCCGCTCGTACAATTGACACATACAAGTCTTATTCCTACCGTTGATCGGCGACCCTCGCGTCCTGTGAGGCTCTGTGAATACCGCACTTAGGCCAATTGGGATGGCGCTCCTTGTGGCTCTCTTGAGCCCCCTTTTCGCTCAGGCCGACACGATTTACCTCAAAAACGGCCGCCAGATTCAGGGCACGAATGCCGTCAAGCAGAATGGAAAAGTAACTTTCGAGACAGCGGCGGGTACGATGAGCGTGCCCGAATCGCTCGTCGACCGCATCGTGAGCGGTGATCCTCCGATTGCCCCGCAAACTAACTCGAATTCCGCCGCGGCGGAATTGTCGATGGCCCCGCCCTCTTCGAGCAGCGCGGATTCGGCTTCGGTGTTGCAATCGATCCTGCGAGATGGCGCGTTGGACCAGCAGGCTCTGGCGCAGATCGACGCCAGGGCAGCCACGCGCGCCCCCGATGACCTGTCACGAGCGGCAGAAGCGGAATCAGCGGCTGGCCATTTTGAATTTGACCAAGGTAATCTCGGCGCGGCGTTGCAGCATGCCGGGCGCGCGCTCGGTTTTGCGCCAGACAAAGTCCCATTGCTCCTCAGCGCGGCCTTTCTGCACTTGAAGCGACGAGAATACCAGTCCGCTCTGGACCTGCTCGAGAAAGCGCGGCGCAGCGACGCGAACTCTCCTGACATTGCCAAACTGGCGGGTTGGGCTGATTACGGGTTGAATCGCCTGCAGGATGCCGTCTCAGAGTGGAAGCGTTCCCAGGAGCGACATCCCGATCCGGATGTGGCGCGCGCATTGGAGAAGGCCCAGCGCGATCTCGACGTCGAAAATAGCTTTCGCGAAAACCGCAGCGCGCATTTCGATTTGCACTATTACGGCCAGGCGGCGCCTGAGTTGGCTCGTGACGTCCTTCGCGTCTTAGAGAGCGATTTTGAGGATATTTCCGCCGCGCTCAATTACACGCCCAAGGAGCCCATTTCCGTCACGCTTTATACCAATCAGCTGTTTCAGGATATTACCCGCGCCCCAAGCTGGGCCGGGGCGCTGAACGATGGCCGTATTCGCGTGCCGGTGCAGGGACTCGAGAAAGTGACGCCCGGGCTCGCGCGCGTCCTCAAGCACGAATTGACGCACAGCTTCATCAATGAAAAAACGCACGGCCACTGCCCCACCTGGTTGCAGGAAGGCACAGCACAGTGGATGGAAGGAACGCGCACCGGCGTCAATGCAACCGCGGAGCTTCTCGGCATGTATGACCGCCATGAGGAACCGTCGCTTTCCGCTCTCGAGCCCTTCTGGACCAATCTGCAACCGGGCTTTGCCCGGATTGCTTATGAGTGGTCGCTTGCCGTCATCGAAACGATCGAAACCACTAGCTCCGGCGATTTGGAACGGCTCCTCGACCGGCTCGACGAGGGCGCTTCGGCCGAGGATGCCGTCCGCGCCACGCTGCACTCGACCTACGCGGACCTCAACGCCTCCACCGCCGACTACCTCCGCAAGATCCACTAGTGCCGTTCCAACTTGATGAGCCTAAGCAAAGGGTGTCCGGCAAAGGCTATCTAGCTGGCCGTGGATAGTCAAAATTAGTTGGAACGGCACTAGGCTTTACGCCAGAGCACCGATCACGATATTGAATTTATAAAGCGACTAGCAGCGCGGCGAGAAGGGCAGCGCGCTGGGGCAGAGCCGCAATAATCACTTGTTCGTCGGGGCTGTGAGGGCCTTCGCCGACGGCGCCCAAGCCATCGAGCGTGGGCACGCCGAGCGCTGCGGTGAAGTTGCCGTCGGAACCGCCTCCGGCGAGGCATTCGCCGACGGAAAATCCAATTGCTCCGCCAGCTTGCTCGCCTGAGAGAAAAGCGCCGCGCTGGCGCGGCGTTCTAGCGGCGGACGCGAGAACCCGCCTTGTACCGCGACGCGCGCGCCCGGAAGGATCGGCCGCAGCATCTTCAATTTGCGCTCGATCCGACGCATATCCTCGAGAGTCTCGGCGCGCAGGTCGATCATGAGGCGCGCTTCCGCGGGGATGACGTTGCTGCGCGTGCCTCCCTGCGCGATCGTCGGGTTCACGGTGATTCCGCGGCGAGGATTATTCAGGCGCATCAGCCGCGCCGCCTGCAATGCCAGCTCATGCACCGCGTTCACCCCGGCTCCTGGATCGAGTCCGGCATGTGCTGCGCGGCCGGTGATGACGAGCTCGGCTGTTCCGGTGGCCTTGCGCCTTGTTTTGAGTTGCCCGTCTGGTCCGGCTGCAGGTTCAAGCACCAGCACCGCCGCGCTGCGCCGGGCTTCCTGTTCGATCACCCCACGCGAGCTTTTGCTCCCGGTCTCTTCGTCCGAAGTCCAAAGAAAGACAATACGCCGGCGCGGCAGCCAGCCCGCATGTGCCAGCGCATCGACCGCGAATAGAGCGTTGACGATTCCGCCCTTCATATCGAAAACGCCGGGACCGAACGCCCGTCCCCGCCTCACCCGAAAGGGCATCTTCTTGATCGTGCCGAGACTGTAGACCGTGTCCAAATGTCCGAGGACTAGAATTTGACCTGCGCGAGCACGAATCCCCACCCGGCGCGCGCGATCTGCGGGCCAGGTGATCCGCAGGTGATGGCCTTCTCCCTTTCGGGGGAGATACTCGATCTTCGCTCCGCGCTTGCGCCATTCCGCCGCGACCATGCGCCCGAAATGGTCCATGGCAGGCTTCGAATCCGTGGGCGATTCGCAGCGCACGAAGCGTTTGAGTAACCGCACCATGGCCTTCTCGCGCCTTCGCAAAAACGCCAGTATTTCCAGCACTTTTTCGGGTGAGCTCACCGAGCGCGTATGCTAGCAGCCGCCCTCTTCCGCGGCAACGCGGTTCCCGAGCCTTCGCCCTTTCGCTTATAATGGCTGGATTGTTTTTGGGCGTGCTGTGCGGAGCCTCTCGCCGCAATTGAGGAGTTGCGATGATTCTGGACACCAACGGCATCCAGAAGATCCTTCCCCATCGCTACCCATTCCTGATGGTCGACGCCATCCTGGAGATGGAGCGATTCAAGCGCATTGTCGGCGTGAAAAACGTCAGCATCAACGAGAGTTTTTTTCAGGGCCATTTCCCCGGCAAACCCATTTTGCCGGGCGTCTTGATCATCGAAGCCATGGCCCAGACCGGGGGTTTGCTGCTCTTGCAGGAAGTTCCCGAGCGCGAGAATAAATTGCTCTACTTCGTCGCCGTCGACGGCGCGCGCTTTCGCCGGCCCGTGGTTCCGGGGGAGCAGTTGCGGCTCGATGTTGCGGTGGTCTCCTGGCGCGGGAATTTTTGCAAACTGCGCGGGACGGCCACCGTCAATGGCGAGCTCGCGGCCGAGGCGACTTTGATGTGTAAGATGGTGGACCGCGATCCGGTGGAAGCGCCCGCGGCCGCCCAGCCGGCTGGCGTGGCAGGACGTCGAGAATGAGCGAAACGGTACATCGTGCCGCGGCTGCGGTGGAAATTGATGCCCGCGCGGTAATTGCCCCGGGCGCCCGATTAGGCGCCGGAATCCGCATCGGAGCTTACGCCGTGGTCGGCGATGAGGTGGAACTGGGCGAGGAGTGCGTTCTTCACCCTCACGCTGTCGTGAACGGCCCGGCTCGCCTGGGCCGCTCCAACGTGCTGCATCCGTTTTGCAGAATCGGCGGCGATCCGCAAGATCTGAAGTATGCCGGCGAGCGCACGCGCCTGGAGGCCGGCGATCGCAACGTCTTCCGTGAGTGCGTTACGGTGAGCCGCGGAACCATCCAAGGCGGTGGCCTGACTCGCATCGGAAGCGATAATCTGTTCATGGCCTCGGCTCATGTAGCCCACGATTGCGTGGTCGGCAATCACACCATTTTCGCCAATAGCGCCACTCTGGCCGGTCATGTGACCGTCGAGGACTACTCCACGATCGGCGCATTTTCTCCCGTGCATCAGTTCTGCCGCATCGGTCGCCATGCTTATGTAGGCGCCTCGACCGTGATTACGCAAGACGTTCCGCCGTTCTCGCTCGTGGTCACCGAGCGCCACACCCGCTCTTTCGGCGTTAACAGCGTCGGACTGGAACGCCGCGGCTTTACCGCGGAGCGTATTCGCGCCATTGAGGGCGCCTATCGCCTGCTTCTGAATTCGAAGCTCAACACGAGCCAGGCCCTCGAACAGATGCGGCTTACACTCAATGGCTCCGCCGAAGTCGGCGAACTGATACGCTTCATGGAATCCAGCGAGCGCGGTGTAATCAAGTAGTGGCTTGCGGTTCCGAAGGAAATATGTTCCCGCCGAGCGCAACCCTTCCCGGGAAATGGGGTCTGATTGCGGGAAACGGACGCTTTCCCTTTCTCGTTTTAGAAGCCGCGCGAAGTCAGGGCATCGAAATGTCCGTGATTGCGCTTCGGGAGGAGGCTGCTCCCGAATTGGAGGCCATCGCCAAGCGGCTCCATTGGGTGAGCCTGGGCGAATTGAGTCGCGCTCTCGAACTGCTCCATCAGGAGGGCGTTACCCGGGCGGTAATGGCCGGCCAGGTGAAGCACACCAAGATCTTTAGTTCCATTCGGCCGGACTGGAAGCTGGCGAAACTGATATTTTCTTTGCCGAGGAAGAATACCGATTCCCTGATTGGCGCCGTGGCCCGCGTCCTCGCAGAGGAAGGCATTCAACTCGTCGATTCGACTACCTTTCTGAAACCGCTATTGCCCGACCCCGGCGTTCTCACTCGGCGCGCTCCGGATGCGCGTGAATCGGCCGATATTGCCTACGGCCGCGAAATCGCCCGGCATGTTGCCGGGCTCGATTTGGGCCAGACCGTGGTCATCAGCGACCGCGCTTGCGTGGCCGTGGAAGCCATGGAAGGAACCGACGAGACCATCGAACGCGCAGCGCGGCTCGCGTCGGGCAAGCCCCTGGTCGTCGTAAAGGTCGCCAAGCCCCGCCAGGATATGCGCTTCGACGTACCCGTCGTCGGACTTCGGACCGTCGAAGTGATGAGGCGTTCCCAGGCCACAGCCCTCGCGATAGACGCCTGCCGCACCTTGCTTTTCGATCGCGCCCGTCTTATCGAGGCGGCCGACGAGGCGGGAATCGCCCTGCAAGCTTTTGCGACGGATGCCGAACCCAGTGGCCCGCCGAACCACCTGTCCAGTGATCCGAATGACGCTTCCGGAGCAAAACCCGGATGAACCACCGGCGCGTTCGCGTGGCGGTGGTAGGGGTAGGCGATTTCGGACGTAACCACGCGCGCGTCTATCGTCAGCTCGAAGGGGCGGAGCTCGTTGGCGTCCTGGATTCAGATTCTGAACGCGCCCGGCGCGTCGCCGACGAATTTGGCACCGGCGTGCTGCCGGATCTTGACTCCTTGAGCGGCCGTGTGGACGCCGCCAGCGTCGCCGTGCCCACCAGCGAGCACGCGCGCGTCGGTTGCCGCCTGCTGGCGCAGGGAATTGATGTGTTGATAGAGAAGCCCATTGCCGCTTCGGTTTCCGAGGCCGATCTCCTCAGTGATGCCGCCCGGCAATACGCCCGCATCCTGCAGGTTGGGCACCTGGAGCGGTTTAATCCCGCGCTTGTAGCCGTTTTGCCGATAATGAAAGAGCCGTTATACTTTGAGGTACATCGTCTGGGGGTGTTTAGCCCGCGCAGCCTCGATATTGATGTGGTGTATGACGTCATGATCCACGATCTGGATATCCTGCTCACACTCGCCGATTCGCCGGTCACGTCGATTCATGCCCTCGGGATTCCGGTCATCACGGACAAGGTTGATATCGCCCATGCTCGTCTCGAGTTCGCTTCCGGCGCCGTGGCCAATTTAACGGCCAGCCGCGTGTCTACCGAACGTGTGCGCAAGCTCCGTTTTTTTCAGGAGCACGAATATATTTCGCTGGATTATGCCCGGCAGGATGTGCTGCGGATTCGTGTCCGGCAGCCCGCTCCTCAGCCGCAATTCGATTTCGAGCCGATCCCGACACGCCAGGAAGAGCCTCTAGCGGCCGAGTTGCGCGCGTTCGTGGACGCAGTGCGCCATCGCACGGCCCCGCTGGTCGATGCGCACGCCGGCCGCCGTGCCTTGGAGCTGGCCGACCGCGTTATGGCGGGCATCCTGGAGCACAATCAGCGCGTCCAACTGGGTGCCTTCGCACCCCCTCGAGCAAATTGATGATTCCGAGAAGTCTGGTTCCGCGTGACGTGCGCCCCGCGACCGAGAGAGCGGATGCGGCGCCTCCGCGGCGCCTCACCACTCTGCTCGATGAACGCACCGTCGTCGCCGCGAATCTGCCGCGCGGCGAACTCCAAACGCGCAGCGCCATCCCTGCGCATCTGCCCCTCGACGTGCTCGCCTCGCGTGTGGTCGTTCCCCGCGATACTCCGGCGACGCCTTTCGATCCTGCCATGGTCCATCCCGATTACGCGCCGCTCACCGTACTCGATCAGCGCTTCACCGTGCCGGTGGCTTTGCCGGTCGTGAAACTCGAACCGAAAGGGCCCGTCTCCGCCTACGAACTTCCCGATGTTCTCGATCCCGACGTGCTCACCACGGGCGACGTCAACCTGATGGTGGAGCCCGTGGAAACGCCTCCGCGAAATTGGAACTGGCTGGCCCGCTCGGGATCGGTCGCTTTTCACATCCTGTTCATCAGTTTTCTTTTGCTGCAGAGCAAGCTCTTTCCCTATCGTCCCCCTTCGCAATCGCAAATCGATCTGGCCCGGCAGCAACTCAACTTCATCTATATGCCGCCCGATGTTCGCGGCTTGCCGCCGGCGCCGCCGGCCCCGCGCAGCCCGCAAATGCGCATCGACCCGCGCATATTGCGCCAGATGGCGCCGCCCGTTGTCCCGCAACCTTTGCCTGGACCAAAGGAGCCGGAGCGCGTGGTGCGCGATACGCCCACGGAGCCGGCGCCGGAGCTGCCCGCTGCGCCCAAGCCGCAGACGCAGACGCCTCCTGATTCTCGCGCCGATACTCCGAAACCTCAGGCTCCAAGCCAGGCCCAAAATCGCCTCATTCTTCCGCCCATGAGTTCGCCGGGACGCACGCTCCAGCAATCGGCGCAGCAGTCGCGCCAAAGCGGCGGCAGCGGCATGGAACAGTTCGGCGGGCAAATTCCCGGCGCTCCCAATTACGGCGGCGGTGGCGGCAGCGAGGGTTATCTTGGCGGGGCCGTGCAGATGCTCACGCCCACCGAAGGCGTAGATTTCACGGATTATCTGGCTCGTGTGGTTGACAGTGTCAGGCGCAACTGGTATTCCGTGATGCCCGAATCGGCTCGACTCGGCGATAAAGGCCGCGTGGTTTTGCAATTCCGTATTATGTCCTCTGGGGCCGTGCCTGATTCCCAGCCTCAGCAGATATCCTCCTCCGGCAAGGAGGCCCTCGATCGCGCCGCATATTCATCGATCCGCAGCTCCTCTCCCTTTGAACCCTTGCCTCCGGCCTTCAGCGGCCCGTTTATCGAGTTGCGCTTCATTTTTTTATACAATCTGCCTCTGAGCGCTCAGTGAAGCCGCGCGAAGCTCAAGCCGTGGGTTCGCTTCTTATCGCCGCTCTCTTCTTGTTTTATCTGCTGATTCGTTACTGGAAGCTGATTTGATCGGTTCGATAATTCCCGTGGATTCTTCGGTGATGGCTCCCGAAATGCCTGTGCACCCGTCCACGCTGACGCTCGTGGCCATTCTCGGACCCACCGCTTCGGGCAAATCGTCGCTCGCGGTCTCGCTCGCCGAGACATTGGGCGGGGAGGTCATCGCCTGTGATTCGACGCAGGTTTATCGCGGCTTTGATATAGGCACGGCGAAGCCGTCGGCGGCCGAGCGCCGCGGTGTCCCTCACCACATGATCGATCTGGTTTCGCCCGCGGACGTCTTCACCGCCGGCGAATATCGCACACGGGCTCTCGAAGTGCTCGCGGATTTGCGCCGTCGCCATCGTCTGCCCATCTTTACTGTTGGAACCGGGTTGTATTTCCGCGCGCTCATGGAGGGCTTGGCCGATGCGCCCACGCGGTCGGATCGAGTGCGTGCGAGGCTCAATGCAACCAGCGCAAAGCGCGGCGGCCCTCACTTGCACAAGATTCTTCGCCGGCTCGATCCCGCCGCGGCCGGGCGCATCTCGCCAAATGACCGCCAGAAGCTCGTGCGTGCTGTGGAGGTGTGCCTGTTGGCGGGAAGTCCGTTGAGCGAAGTGCATCGAGCTGGTCGTCGAGGCTTGCAAGGTTACGCCCCATTGAAAATCGGCCTCAACCCCGCGCGCCAGGCGCTCTATGAGCGCATCCAGAGGCGCGTTCACCTCATGCTCGAGCGTGGCTGGAGCGAGGAAGTGGCGGCGCTGATCGCGGACGGCCCACCGAACGCCGGGAAGGCTTTCGAATTCATCGGCTATCGCGAGCTGCGTGCTCACGCCGAAGCCGGCCAGCCGCTCTCGAGTACGGTTGAGGCCATCGCCCAGGCTACTCGTCGCTACGCAAAACGCCAGCTCACCTGGTTTCGCCGGGAATCAGGCGTCCAATGGTTCGCCGGTTTTGGCGATGAGCCGGAGACACTCGCGGCAGCTCTCGATTATCTTCAGCCTTTGCTAAAAGAATTTCAGAATGCCGTCGGGCAGCCTGGCCCGCGCGACGCGGTATAATGAGCCTGCCTATTTACAGGACGAGCTTGACGCATTCTCCTCTGTCGGCCTCTGCCGCATCCAATTCGCGCACACCTCTTTTACGCGTATGAAGAGTTCGAGGACAACCGACGTTCGGGAACGCGCTGTTTTGGTCGGATTAGGCCTGAAACGCGCCCCTCACATCCCCGGCCGTGCGTCTGACGAAACAGCCCGTGAATCGCTCGAAGAACTTGCCGAATTGGCGCGCAGCGCCGGCGCCGTGGTCGTCGGCAGCGTTCTTCAAATGCGCGATGCCATTGATCCCGCAAGCGTGGTCGGGCGAGGCAAACTGCAGGAGATCCGGGCCGAGGCTCAGGCGCGCCAGGCGCCGCTGATTATCTTCGATCGCGAACTCACTCCTGTGCAGCAGCGCAATCTGGAAAGGGGCGTGGAGCGCCGCGTGATCGATCGCACCCAATTAATCCTGGATATTTTCGCCCGCCACGCGCGCAGCCGCGAAGGACAGTTGCAAGTAGAATTGGCGCAGTTGAACTATCTGCTGCCGAGGCTGGCGGGCGGCGGCCCGGAGCTTTCTCGGCTCGGCGGCGGCATCGGTACCCGCGGTCCCGGCGAACAAAAGCTCGAAACCGACCGGCGCCGTATTCGCGAGCGCGTGGGCCGCATCGGCGCCGCGATTGAGAAGTTGCGCCAGCAGCGTACACTGCGCCGCGCTGCCCGCCAGTCCGTGCCGCTAGGCACGGTCGCTCTGGTCGGTTATACCAACGCGGGGAAATCAACCCTCTTTAACGCGCTCAGCCGCGCCGGCGTCCTGGTCTCCTCGAAGATGTTTGCCACACTCGATCCTACGGTCCGCGCTGTGCGTCTCCCTTCGAATCGCCGCGTTTTATTTTCCGATACGGTCGGCTTTATCCGTGACCTGCCTAAAGGCCTGCTGGCGGCATTCCGCGCGACGCTCGAGGAAGTCCAGCAGGCAGCTTTGATTCTCCACGTCACGGACATATCGAATCCGCATCACGCCGAGCACGATGCCGAGGTAGAAAAGGTTCTGGTTCAACTTGGGGTCGGCGATCGCGCGCGGCTGCACGTCTTTAATAAGATCGATCGCCTGGATACGGATGTTCGAAAAGCCATGTCCGCGGCCAACGGGAATGTCTATGTTTCCGCGCTCGAGACCACGGGCCTGGAGGAGCTGCTTCGCCGCGTCGACGAAATGATGGCTGTTGATCCCCTAAGACGGCTGCGCTTTGCGGTGCCACTTACGGAAGGCCGCAAATTGGCCCTAGTGCATGGCCTGGGGCGAGTGCTGCACAGCGAGCTTCGCGATTCGAAGATGGTGATCGACGCCGAGGTGCCGGAATCGTTGGTCCGGCGCTTGCGCCTGGTGCCCTCGGGGGACCTATAAACGGGCGTCTGCGGCCCTTCGTAGCCCTCATTTCTGCCTGGTTACAGCCGAGGGCTTTCTGGGGGGTTGCTGTACTTCTGTGCAAATCGGGCCCCCCTGTTGGACTGCCGATTTTCCCTTGGTGGCCGCTATCTCGGCGTGCCCCGGAAAATATAAGTGCTGCACTATCTATTACTTACAGTGCAACTGGCCCCGCACGGTGACTCCCTCGAGTTGTCACATTTCGGTGCATTAACTTTAAAGTAACCGACGATTTCCACACGAAAATCCACAGGTTTTGGCCAGTTTGACTCACCTCGCCTCGTTAACAAAGGCGTAATAGTACGACTTTTCAGGCTTTTTTGGCTGATTGGGGTGTCTCCCGAATCTGTTAACAATCTAAGCACATTTCGCCGTCCGATAATCGGCCACCCGGAAAGGCCTATTCCTGCCCGAGTTCGTTCGACTCGGTTGACCATCGCCGCATAGCCGGAGGCCTCCCATGGACATTGGCGCCGATGGGGATCGTTGACTGTCGCAACGATGCCAGACTATAGTGAAGTGGCATTCAGACTAGGCAGGCGCGTCCGCCGGATGTGCTTGGCCTGCGTGCTTCATGAACCTTCCAAACAGCTTGACCATTCTGCGTATCTTTTTCATACCGCTTTTGGTTGTAGTCCTGCTTACGCGCCAGCCAAACGTAGTCTTCCTGACTGTGCCCATGAACTTTGCGGTTTGGGGTGTCTTGATCTTGTTGCTTGCGGCGGCCACCGATTGGGCCGACGGATTCTACGCCCGCCGCCGCGAACAGGTGACTACGCTGGGCATCCTGCTCGATCCCATTGCAGACAAGCTCTTGATCTCCGCCGCGTTCATCTCGCTGGTGCAGATGCAGCTCGTCGCCGGCTGGATGGTGGTCATCATCATCGGCCGCGAAATAACGGTCCTCGGACTGCGCAACATCGCCTCCGCCGAGGGTTTCACGATTCCGGCCTCCGCGCTGGGTAAGACCAAGATGGTGCTGCAAGTGATAGCCGTTTGCGCCGTAATTCTGGGAGCGAAACATACCGGGGTGCGCCCTCTGGGCACGATTCTCGTCTGGCTGGTGGTGATGAGCGCGGTCGCCTCGGCCTTTCAATACTTTTCCAAATTTTGGAGCCACGTGGACGACCGAGTAAAGCAGAGGCGCCATCTGCGGCTCCTCGAGCGCCGCAGAAAAGCACAGGATGCCCCCACTCTCTGACTCTCTTCTCTCCGGCGCGGATCGCCGCGCCCTTTTGGCGCGCGCTCGCCAGGCCATTTTAGAAGCGGTCCGGCTGCGTCTTGCCGATCTGCCTCCGGCCGCAGGCCGCTTGGCTGAGCCCGGAGGAGCCTTCGTGACCCTGCTTTGCGATGGAAAGCTGCGCGGCTGCATCGGCCACACGGATTGCGGGACTGCCCTGGCAGAGACTGTCGTGCAATGCGCGACCACGGCTGCCTTGCGGGACCCGCGGTTCAAGCCGCTCCGCGTGGAAGAACTCGCTGGGCTGGAAATCGAAATTTCCGTCGTTTCTGAGCTGCGGCCGATACGGCCGGAAGAGCTTGAACTGGGAGTCCACGGGATCGTCGTTATTCGCGGCGCCAGCCGGGGCTTGCTTCTGCCTCAAGTGGCCGTCGAACGCAATTGGTCCGCGACACAATTTCTGGAGGCAGCCTGCCGGAAAGCCGGGCTCGAACCGTACGGCTGGCGCGATCCAGAAACGAAGCTTTTCGCATTTACCGCGGAAGTGTTTTCTGACGCCAGCTCTTTCGCTGCGGAAGAACAGCCGGCCGGGAGGTAATCCAGCGGCGCCCGCCTGAGTTGCCGGGCGTTCGGATCATGAATCGAGAGCCTGCAGAGTTGAAGCGCCTGCCGTCCTCGGTGGCGCCCGGCGCATCCAAAACGGTTATTACTCGAGCTCGACGTAGTCCCCAGGATACATTTGCTTCTTGCTCAGCGTGATCAGCACGGTCGCGGCGTTCTTGCTCACTCGCAGTACCACGCCTTCGCCCAGCACGTCGCGCGGCAGCTCAGCCCCGCTGTAAGAGGACGTCGAGCCGAATCCGAAGATTTGATAGGCGACTCCTGGCGTCTGATATTCGATTTCGCTGCTGTTGCCCTGAAACCGGAAGACCCGGAAGTAGTCGCCCACCTTGACTCCTTGGGCGCTCCCTAGGTTCACGTAAACGATCGTCCCGTCGGCCGCAGCCTCGGCAAAGTATCTCGTGGTGACGATCATAGCTTTGGATTTGCCGCTTGGAGGCGCAAAGATATCGAAACCCTCTTCGGATTTCACCTCGGGAGCCGGCCGCTCCGCGAAACGCTGCACCAAATCTGCACGTTGCACATAACCGCAGGAGGAAACGATTTGGGCGGTCGAAGTCTTGCGCTGTACGTTAACGACTCGGATACGCGCCTCGTCCTCATAGGTCGTACCCATCCCCCTGAGCAGTCGATACTGCGACTGAAACCATTCGATTTTCAGATTGTCGCCCGGGGTGGGACGTATCACTTCGAATTCATCGCCCACCTTCACGCCCTGCGATGCGCCTTTATTGATGAAGACGAGCTGACCGTCGGTGTAAGCGATGTGGAAGTAAGACTCTTCCCCTGAGATGATGTACGTGTCTGTGGGGACCGAATCAGAGGTGACCATTCCGGTGCAATATAGCTGGCTCTCCAGAGGTCTCCTCGGCGCTTCTTGAGCATGTGCGAGAGAAGCCATAACCCCCAGCAAAACAACAACAAAGGAGAATCTCTGCATCATCTTAGTGCTCCTCTTATGATTCGTCCGGGCCTGCCGGTCACAGGATTGTCAGGATCGAAAATAGCAGTTGGTACTAGAACCGGTCAAGCTGCTCTCGCGCCTTGCTTTACACTTTCGATACCGCATGATAGAAGCGCCGGGCGCCGGCGCACCAACAGTCCGGCGTGTCAACGGCTCGAAAGCAATGCGTCCGGAGGCCGAAATCATCCCTAGCACCCCTGCTTCGCGCCGCCTTGGACTTAGCATCGTCGAGTCGGCCATCTCGAAACCAAGCGTTTTCGGAAACGATCGCGTCTGTGCCGTCGTGGCGGCCCGAAGCGCGGCCGACGCAGCCCGTCAGGTCAAGGCTGCCATAAGCGCCTCCGGTAGAGCGCACATTGTCGAACTGCGGCTCGATTTCCTGGCAAATCACGCGGAAATCATGCGCCTGCTGGGTTGGGCCGCCCGCCAACCGAAAATCCCGGTTTTGATCGCCACCTGCCGGCGGCACCGGGCCGGTGGGTTCTTCAGAGGCAGCGCGGGCGATGAAATCGCCGTCCTCGAGCGAGCCGTGGCGGCAGGCTGCCGTTGGTGCGATGTCGAAGTCCAAACCGCGCGGCGGGTTGGCGCGCGTCAATTGAAAGGCGCCCTCGCCCCGGCAAGGCTGCTGATCTCCACGCATGAGTTTCGGCGCCTGCCACGAAACCTGCCGGCGTTAATGAGACGCCTCGGAGGGCATGGTGGAGACGCCATAAAGATCGCCGCGGCTTGTCGCTCGCTGGCTGATGTGCGCCGGTTATTGGAACTCGCTCGCGAGCGCCCGGACGTGGTGGTCGTCCCGATGGGCGAGGCGATGCTGGCGGCACGCATCCTGGCCCTTCGCCACGGCAGTGCCCTCGCTTATTCGCCCGTGGGCCAAAGCACCGCGCCTGGTCAAATACCTTTTGACGAAATCGGGCGCGTCTATAGGCTCAGGCGCCGTTTTGGGAGCTCCAGGGCCGGCATCGATCTCCAAACCAGCCTTTACGGAGTAATCGGCGACCCCGTTGGCCACTCCCTTTCGCCGCTGATGCATAACGCCGCCTTCGCCGCCCGCGGCAAAAACGCCATGTACCTCCCTTTTCGCGTGCGCGAGCTGCCTGATTTCATCGCGGCCGTCCAGCCGTTCCAGATCGCCGGGTTCAGTGTCACTCTCCCGCACAAGGAACGCATTCTCCGCTATCTTGATCATTGCGATCCTCTGGCGGCTGAAATCGGTGCGGTGAATACAGTCATCGTGCACGCGGGTAAGTTGTGCGGTTACAATACCGATTTCACCGGCGTCCTGCGGGCGATTGAACGACGCTTGCCGCTCTCCTCGAGTTCTGTATTGCTAATTGGCGCTGGGGGAGCGGCACGCGCCGCAGCCTTTGCGCTGGCGCGCGCAGGGGCCAAGGTGAGCATCTGGGCCCGCCGCCCGAAACCAGCGCGCGCCTTGGCGGATGCCGTTGGTGGCCAGGCCATAAATCGCGGAGAAATCGCGCGCCGGTCATTCGATGCTATCGTGAACTGCACGCCGGTCGGGATGCATCCGGGCGGGGGCTCACCGCTCGAGAGCCATGAGCTGAATTGTCGTCTGGTGATGGACTTGATCTATCGTCCGCTCAAGACGGAGTTGCTGCGCCGCGCGGAGCGTCGCGGAATCGAAACCATTTCGGGAGTGGACATGTTTGTCGCTCAAGGCGTGGCGCAATGGGAGCTATGGATGGGCGAGCGCGCACCCGAAACCGTCATGCGTCGGGTCGTTCTCGCCGCGTTGCAAAAGGAAGAGAAATCCTTGCGCCGATGATCGAGCCGGACTTTCGGACGTTTTGCCGCCTGGCCCGCGAAGGCAATCTCGTCCCGGTTTACGAAACCTTTACGGCCGACCTCCTGACGCCCGTAGGGGCCTACCTGCGCCTGGCGCGAAACGCGCGCTACGCCTGTCTGCTCGAAAGCGTCGAGGGGGGCGAGAAGATCGCCCGTTATACCTTCGTCGGCGCCAGCCCCGCCGAAGTCTTTCGCTACGTCAACGGCGCCTGCGTGCTGGAATCCGAAAGCCGCGTCTCCTGGGTGCAGTCGAATCCCCTCGATTTTCTGCGCAATCGCATTCAGCGTTACCGCGCGGTTCGCGTACCCGGCCTGCCGCCCTTGGTGGCGGGAGCCATCGGATACTTCGCTTATGACATGGTGCGCCTTTTCGAACGCATTCCAGACCGCTCGACAAATGACCTCGGCACCGACGATGCGGTCATGATGTTCTATCTCGGCTTGGTGGTCTTCGACCATGTCCGCCATCGTGTCTGGGTCGTGCGCAATGTCTTCACCGAAGGCCCCGGCAGCCTGCGCTCGAAATATCGCGCCGCGCTACGCGAAATTTCCGAGACGCGCCGCCAGCTCCAGCTGCCCCTCGATGAGAACCGGCGCAAGCCGAACCGCCGCGCCATGCCGCTGCGCGTCGAATCCAATTTCACGCGCCCGCGCTTTCTCGCGGCTGTCCGCAAGTCGAAAGAGTACGTCCGCGCCGGAGACGTCTTTCAGGTGGTGGTCAGCCAGCGATTCTCCGCGCGCACAGACGCCAACCCGTTCGACATTTATCGGGCTCTTCGCGTCCTCAATCCTTCGCCTTACATGTATTTTCTGAAGCTCGGCGATGCCGCCGTTGTCGGCAGCTCCCCCGAACTGCTGCTCAAGGTACAGGGGCGTGACGCTTCCTACCGGCCCATCGCCGGCACGCGGCCGCGTGGCAAGGACGAAGACGAAGACCAGCGCTTGGCCGCCGAGCTCGCCGCCGATCCCAAGGAACTCGCCGAACACATCATGCTGGTGGACCTTGGCCGCAACGACCTCGGCCGCGTCTCCGAATACGGTTCGGTCCGCGTCGAACGGCTCGAGTTCGTCGAGCGCTACTCCCACGTGATGCATCTGGTCTCCACGCTTCGCAGCCGGCTTCGGCCCGAGGTGGATTGTCTTGACGCCCTCGCCGCCTGTTTCCCGGCGGGAACCGTTTCCGGCGCGCCCAAGGTTCGCGCTATGGAGATCATTGACGAGCTCGAACCCACGCGGCGCGGCATCTACGCCGGGGCCATTCTCTATCTCGACTTCTCCGGCAATCTGGACTCCTGCATCGCCATCCGCACCATGGTGGTGAAGAACGGGCTGGCCTGCGTGCAAGCCGGGGCCGGTCTGGTGGCCGATTCGGTTCCCGAGCGCGAATATCAGGAAACGGTCAATAAGGCGCGCGCTTTGATCGCCGCACTGGAAGTGGCGCATGGCGGCGATCGCATCTTGCCTTCGCCGCGCCCGCCCGCCCGCACGCGCCGCCCCCGCCGTACACGCGCTCAGAGCGGCGCGAAATAGCCCATGCTTCCGCTGCGCTGTCATCCCGAGCGAATACCTCAGCTAAATGGGGTTGTCGGGCGCCAAAAGGCCGTGGCCATCACGGCGCTTTTGGCGCATAACAAAGTAGCGAGGGATCTGCTTTTTGCCTTTTCCTCCAGATGCCGTAAGCTAATCCATTAGCCTGCTTCCGTAGAGGGAGCCCTTCAGAATTCGGGTGATAACTTGGTTTGAGGATGGCTCTGTAGCGGCGCCCTTTAGGGTGGCATCTTTCATTCAATGATCCTGCTGATCGACAACTACGATTCGTTTACCTATAACCTGGCCCAGTTCCTCGGCCAGTTGGGCGAAAATCTCGAAGTTCGCCGCAACGACCAGATCACCCTCGATCAAATCGCCGCGAAAAAGCCGCAGCGCATCGTGATCTCTCCCGGTCCCGGAGAGCCGCAAAACGCCGGCATTTGCATCGACGTCATCCGCCAGTTCACGGGCAAGATTCCCATCCTTGGCGTCTGCCTCGGCCACCAGGCCATTGGTTATGCCTTCGGCGGCAAAGTAGTACGCGCCCCGGCGCTGATGCACGGCAAGACCAGCCGCATCCATCACGATAGCAAGACCATCTTTCGCAAACTGCCGCAGGACTTCGTGGCCACGCGCTACCATTCCCTCATCGTGCAAAAAAAGGGTCTGCCCCGCGAACTCCAAATCTCCGCCGAGACCGACGGGCTCATTATGGGCCTGCGCCACCGCAAGTTGCCGCTCGAAGGCGTGCAGTTCCATCCCGAATCCGTGCTCACCGAAGTGGGCATGCAGCTCCTGCGCAATTTCCTCGCTCTTTAAGTTGCAGGAGTTGTCATTCTGAGCGGGTTTACGCCGTACACCCGAAGAATCTCTCTTTGTGCCTTCTCTTGTAGAAACCGTGGAGAACTAACCCCGCGAAAATTCGATCAGCGCTTGGAGCTTGGCTAGCGCCAGCCCCGAATCGATCGCTTTCGCCGCCAGCCGCGCGCCTTTCCTGAAGTCCGCCGCGCGTCCCGCCGCCACCAGCGCCGCTGCGGCATTGATGCACACAAAATCGCGCCGCGGCCCGCTCTCGCCCCGGAGAATGCGGCGAATGATCTTCGCATTCGCGGCCGCATCGCCGCCGGCCAGTTCCTCGCGGCGCGCCCGCGCCACCCCGAAATCCTGCGGCTTCACCCGGTACCTCTTCACGGAACGGAGGTGCACCTCCGCCACTTCGGTCTCATCGCTCAGCGAAATTTCGTCGATTCCGTCCACGCCGTGCACCACGAATGCGTGCTGCGTCCCGAGTTCCGCCAGCGCCCGCCCCAGTTTCTCCACCAACGCCGCCGCGGGCACGCCGATCACTTGCGCGGTGGCCCCCGCCGGATTCGTGAGCGGCCCCAACAAATTGAAAACCGTGCGGCCGCCGGCCTCCCGCCTGGCCGCGGCCGCATGGCGCATCGCGGTGTGCATGCTCGGCGCAAAAAGGAATCCGATGCCGATCTGATCGATGGCCGCCAGAGCCCGCTGCGGCGCGATATCGATCTTTACGCCCAGCGCTTCGAGCACGTCGGCCGACCCGCAGCGCGAACTGAACGACCGGTTGCCATGCTTGGCCACGCGCACGCCCGCGCCGGCCACGACCAGCGCCGCCGCCGTCGACACATTGAAGGTCCCGCCGCCATCGCCTCCCGTCCCGCAGGTATCCACCAGCGGCGCGATCTGCGCTTGGGCGCCTCGGTGATCCACGCGCCGCCGCATGGCTCGCGCGAAGCCCACCAATTCCTCCACGGCCTCGCCTTTGGCGCGCAGCGACGTCAGCAGGCCGACGATTTGCTCTTGGGCCAGGTGGCCTTCGAGCAGTTCGCCCATAACCTCTTCCGCCTCTTCGGCGGAGAGATCGCTCCCGGCCTCAACCTTGTGTAACGACTCCGCAATCATGGTCAACGCTCGCTGGTGGCACAGACGCTCTTGTCTGTGCCGTTGCTCCTGAGCAGCCTTGCTCGGGCCGCAGCCTTCAGAGTAAACTGG
>WNGN01000783.1_pt1 | contig 23191 bp, 31 predicted proteins | sample 5400561 | NCBI WGS metagenome assembly WNGN01 (sample SAMN13153379, study PRJNA577476) | soil metagenome | isolation source: 115 cm soil or saprolite under Garry oak tree replicate 2 | place: USA:California | collected 2016-06-15 | reverse complement strand
GACCAGTTTGTTGTGGCTCCTGCTAGTGAAGTAGGGAAGTGGAGTCCAAATCCATGGGCTGTACTTTGTGGAGTTTCTATGATAGTTTCATTTGGAGTTGGAACCCATAGCCACCCATTTAACACATTAAAGTTATCAGGAAGCACTACACTTTTACTTCCTGCTCCTTCTGCACTAGCATTTATTCCACTATGTCCAGCAGAACCATCTGTAGCACCTGTAATGAGTGAGACAGGATCTCCTGCTTTTAACTTAGTAGGTGATTGAGCTACCAGAGTAGGAAAGGCACTTACTTGTGTACTAAGCTGTACAGCAATCATTCCACTTGTAGATGTTCCCTTCTGAGATGCATATGCTCTTAGTACTTCTAGAGCACATACAGGAGTACCTGTCATAACTTGGAAGTATGCTAAAGTTACAGCCTGTGCAGCCATTGTAACTGTATTAGCAGCAAGAACATATTCCCTAGACATTCCTTCTATCTCCTATTCTAATGAAATACCATGCTATCTTAGCAAGGAGGTAACTTATGGAATATATAAAATTTCCTATCTTATGGTATATATCTCCTTTTTTCTTCACACTCATACAAAAGATACTCCATTAAAGTACTTCCATCCTTTACGAGTGAATATACGTACTTTATTATTTCTCCTCTCTATTCTACTCCCATACTCTCCTGTAGGGTATCCATTTCTTAAAATATCAAAAGAATACTGGAAAATCTAAAGGTACGACAAATCCATCACATTCTCTATCCCAGTCATATACTTGAATACAAATCTCTAGCTGGTCATTAAAGTCTTCTAGAATATCCATCAAGTCTTCTACAGTCATTTTCTATTCCTTACATAGCCAACATAGGTTGCATTACAGGGGCATGCATACCCCTACCTTTACTTATAAAATAATCACAGATATAAAATTCATATTGAATTATAGTTCCATTTGTATTTCCATCCTGCCTAGGAAGGTATTGAAAGCCATTTAGTGGATACACAGTACCTAAGTCTACTACTATGTTATGAGGTTGAGGTGGAGAAGCAGTCATCCATTGAGTATGCCAGAAGGTTGTAGTAAGACCATCAATAGCATTAACTGCACCGTTATTGACTCCTAATTCTTGACTATCAACACACCATATAGAGTGTTGTAGAGTACTGGGAGCTACTCCTGAGGCTATATTACTTATAGAAGATTCATTACCAAAGTAATCTATAGAAGTTGTTTCATAAGAATACGTATTTCCTGGTATTACATTTGTATCTAAATAAGATATAATAGGATATGGAACTGTTGCAATGAGTGTGAAGAGTCCTGTAGGAGTATCTTGTCTGTAAATTCTAAAAGCTACTGCTGGATCAGTAGGAGGGTCAGTAATTAATGCATGCTCCCATTCTAAAAATATACCTTTTGTTTGTAGTAATGAACGTCCATTCATTAAAGCCATAAACTCAGTACATGATGTCCAAGGATTTCCATTTATTTCTCGTATACTACGTAAAGCTATCCATCTTGCAGGTCTTACAGAGAAGTTTATAGTTTTTAATAAAGCATCACTAGCAAAGGTTCCACTGGAGACTAGAGTCCAAGCTAAAGAATCATCACATGTAATAGTTGTAGGTGGAGGAGGTAGTATAACACTTACAAACTCATAAGCCCCTACATCAAATGGTAAAGTACGTGTATTTCCATCTTTATCTATTGTAAAGATACTTGATAAATCTCTACCAAAGTTAATAGCAGAAGAAGTACTTTGTAAGTGAAAATCTCCATTTGCACTATCTACAAAATTAGGGTTAGTTGTAAAGTTATGATCTATAGTTGCTGAGGTAGCAATACTTACAATATTTTGTCCTGAGGTATTAAAGGAGATATTATTTTGTACAATAGCACCTGCACCTCCAGTACCTATAGATATTCCATCACCAGGAATGTTAAATACTGTGTTATTATATGCAGCATTTCCTGCTCCACCATTAAAATAATCAAATCCAATACCGTAAAGTGAATGTGAGCCCAGGTTATATACGATATTGTTATATGCTAAGTTATTAGATCCAGAAGAGATAAGTATACCACCTGTAGAATCACCTCCCAACCCAGGAGATAAAGCACAGTCATGAATATTACAGTTTCTTATTATATTTCAAGAAACATCATTATGCCCAGAGTTATATATTTGTATACCATACCCACCATTATCATATACTTCACAGTTATCAAATAACCAATTAGTTCCTCTTGCATATGCACCGTATCTCTGCCAACCATGTATTCTACAATTTAAAAATTCTACAGTATCAGCTTCTCCATTAAGACCATTACCAGTAGAAGTAGTTAGTAAGATAACAGTAGAAAAGTTACTTTTAATATCAATATTATCAAAGCGTATATGATGGTTAGTAACTCCAGCATATAATGCTTCAGCTTGAGAGTTACTAAAGCTACAGTCTAATGTAAGATTTCTAAATATAATATAACTCTTACCAGCTCCTGTAGAGAAATCTAGAATACCAGTACTTATGCCTGTTATACTAGCTAGTTCTTGCTGAAACCCTGAAATAGTAATAGCATTTGTGTAAGATGTGCCTGATGGAATTGTTATCTGGAATGTTCGTAATGCTTCTGGATATGTACCTCCACGAAGAAATACAGTATCTCCTGAGACCATTACAGATAGCGCATGTGTAATAGTAGCAAAAGGACTATTTTGAGACCCAGAGAAACTATCATTCCCGCTATTACTGACAAAGTAAGTAGTCATATCTTATACTCTACTTATGTCCCCATAAAGATTTACAGTACTTACGCTCTTGTATATCCTTTAAGTATGAATCTTTAAGAGTCTGCCATTGCATATTTTCTACACTATCTAATCCACCTGCGCATAGGGGGTTGATGTGATCTACTACGTATCCTTTCCTTCCATGTGGATAACCTGTTAACTTTTCGAATCTATGTGTAATAGTTAAGTTTCTTTTTACCTCTACACATTTAGCCTCTATACATACGGGTCTTCCTTACCTTTAGGTACTGGCATTATTTTACTTTCTTTAACTTAGGGTTCTTCTTCTTAGCACTCTTACTAGCACTTCTAGTTTTACTTGCTAATATAGCACCTGCATTCTTAGCAGAGTATCCTTCCTTTTCTATACTCTTTTGTACACTCTTAAAGCCAGGATGCTTTTTACTTTTACTTTTCATATATACTACCTTCTAACAGATCTATCAGTTTTATATTGATAGTCAGATACTTTATTAGTAATAGAAGATACAGTCCCACTAGAAAGTAGAGAAGTATTCCCCCTAGAAGCTCTTTCCATTAGACCTTTTAAAGAAGCAGCTATGTGAGTTTCTCCTATATCTGTGTGGTATTGGACTAGAGTATTTAAAAGTACAGTTTCAGTCATTGAAGATTCACCGTTTAAAAAGGATATTAACTCTACTGCATTCATATTTATAACTCCTTTACTTTAACATTACCTAGCTATATCACCCATCCAGGAATTTCTATCTACTAAGGGAGTATCTATTAGTAGTTGATTATTCTCTATTGGAACTACATCATACTCTGTTTCATTAAGTAACCCAGCACTTTTTAATCTAGCTAATTCTTTTTCTAAGAACATCTGAGCAGTACCTAAATCTACTGTATGATTCCATTCCATTCCTTTTATATGGACATATTCTATAAGAGTCCATTCATCAGGAAAGTTTATATAATCTCCTGAGTTTACTAAGGAAGGAAGTTTATAATACCACAAAGTTCCTGATATATTTGATTGGACAATAGGAGCTACTTTTATTCTATTTTGGATTATTGTGTATATACTAGGAACAGGACTTCTATTATTAAGTGTGGAGTTGTATATACTCAACCAATATTGGAAGGATTTCCTTTTTAATCTTATACTTTGATTGTTAGAAATATAAACAACTCCATCTCTAACATCTAAGATAAAATCTGTAGGAAGGTATTTTGTATTATCACTACTTAGTACTATATCTGTAGAGTTAGATTGAAAGGTTATACTTACATCTTGAATATCAGTACTAAATGGAAATTTAACGTGACATCTATCTAAAGCACTTTGTAACCATGAAATAGAAAATGCATTTTGATCTATCACATCTCCAGGTCTATCATGTCTATCTAGAGGTGGAGATTGTAGAAAGTCTAAAGCATGACTTAAGATTTCATCTCTAGTATATCTTCCCATCTCTTTACCTTAGACCTTTACGTATGTATAGTCTTTAATAGGAGGTAGGTATAGCAACTCTTGACTGCTATATCTAGGATCCAAGATATTCCTATTCCATAAGTATCTTATCTCACTAGAGCTTAATGCAGAGTTATATATCCCTACTTCTCCTAAAGAACCTGTAAACTGACCTAAGCTATTAGGGGAACTTGTAAAGTCTCCTAATATAAGATTATCTCCACTTTCATACTCAAGTGTAGCACTTAAGTTAGCTTTTTCTAGACCATCTATATATAACCTTCCAGTAGTTCCATCATATGTTCCACATATATAATGCCATGTATTTTTACTCATAGTATTAGGGTCATTTATATCATATTCTGTAGTAGAGCTTTGTATTAATAAAGTAACTTTATCTATAGCACTTACATTTAACAAGAGACCAAATCCAAAGAAATTTCCACTTATAGAACTTGTAACTATACCTGTATAGGGGTTAGTATTTATACCTCTATTATACACCCAGGCTGTTAGTGTGAAAGAGGTAGATCTAAACTCATTTCCACAATCTACATATCCATCTTGGTTGAATCTTAATTCTCCCTTTCCTTGATTACTAAATCCCCAACCTGATGTACTAGAAGGTGGAAGACTTAAAGATACTAAATTTCCAGTATGCCTTAAGGTTAAATCTCTGTAAATACTCCCACCCATTACCTCTACTATAGGAGAGTATAAGCCAAATATTCTACTTTGTATATTCTCTAGAAAGATATCTTCTAACACTTTTACTTCCTAAGTATACTGAAGTCTAGTACTTTGTACTTTAAGAGTCCATGTAGAAGCTATAGTTTGACCACTTCTATTAAGGATATAAGGTCTATATATTAAAGGTCTTAACCTTATAACAGGAGAATTAAATCTCATATTTGTAGATCCTGTAGGTACTTTAGGACATGTAAAGTTACCTACAAAGGATGAATACTGTAAGAAAGATGAAGAACTTGTTAAGTCTACATCTGGAAAGTTAGTACCATCTAGAGCAGGAGATAAGTATAACTCTGCTGCTACAGTACCTGCTACTATTCCTGTTACAGTAGCCCATTGACATACTAATTCAAAGAGAGCTTCTAAGTTCTGTATAACTCCTGCACTTCCTGTACTTCTAACATCTAGATCATTACTTGACGCTACTGCTGTTCCATTAGTAAGGGAACTCCCAGAGCTAGTAAGAGTAAATATAGTACCTTCTTTAAGAAAGATATCACCACCCATGTCTTTAACTCTCTAGAGCTTGAGAGATATAGTTAGAAGATACTACCTCTCCAGGACTTGTTAATTGTTCATATCTACTACCATCTCTATTTCTTATTGAAGCAAAGTTCTGTAGTGTAGAAGTTTTATTTACAAAGATACCTTGTAATATCTGTCGAATAGATAAGTCATTAAGATCTATAGTAGGCATTGTTACTACAACATGTAATTCATTTAATTGTAGAGTTGTTAGTAGTAGAAAGTCATTAGCGTTTATATTACTAAATAGTCTCATTGTAGATATAGGCTCTCTAGGGAGTTGTATACTTGATCTACGTAGATTTAATAAAGCAGCTAACTGGAAGTTATCTCTAGCGGTTATAGGTTGAAGGAATTGTGCATATCCTATATTTATAGGATCATTATTTAATTCATTCTTTAAATCTAGTAATGAGAGTTGCATTTCATATACCCACACCCATAAGGGTTTTACGGGTTACTAAACCTCCACCTGCAGATACAATAGCAGGTCTACTTACCCTACGTCTTCCTCCTATACTCCATACAGGAGAAGGTAGTCCACTCACTACCCATGGAGATGCTGGAAAGTTAGTCATAGTTCCATCATTAGTATTAGCTATTTGTTCTCTAACAGTAGTACCTGTCATTTCATTAAAGGTCCATAAGTTAGAAGGAGTACCTAGAGCATATGGACCTAGATGTGCTAGAGCTAAAAATGCATCTCCACCTTGAATAGTAAAGTCCTTAGTATATACCGCTGCATAGGACATAATTCCAGCAAGAGGGTCTGCATAGGATACATCATCTCCAGTATCCATACCTATATGAAAGAAGCTAGCAGATGGATTAACAAATGGTGCAGAGTTAGTACTTGTTACGTTTGCAATTACTGCTCGTGTTTCATAGTTATAGGCATACATTCTATGAGTAGTGCTATTCAGACTTGATGCTCCAATAAAAACCCATGTAGATACTGGAAGTACTGTTGGGGCGAAATCTACAGCAACAGTACTACCTATCCACCATCTTGCTCCTGACCCACCACCATCTATAACTGTAAGCATAAATCCAGTAGTATCATATCCTGCAAAGGAATATTGAATACTGACTTGAAATCCTGCTACACTAGAGAGCTTAATAACAGCTGCTAGAGCAAAAGGAAATGCAGTAGGTCCATTATTTCTATTTACTGTAGAGATTCTATCATCTACGCCATCAAAGGTTAAAGGCATTATGGTCTCACTTGAACTGTAACTACTACACCTGTAATAGGCAAACTAGCCCATCGAGCTTGATTTGTTATAACATAGTTCTCTGCTACTACTGTTGCTGTAGCTAAATCAGGTTGATTAGTTACATCTAGATTTATAGTAAACTGTGACAGATCACTAAGTGTAACTAGAGCGCTGAATAGAAAGTCTGGCATACTTTTATCCCTTATGTAGTTGTGTATGTAAAGTTTACATCTGTTACTTGAGCATCTACTGTTAAAGTGTCAGATGCATTATCAGCATCTCTTCCTAGCATAACAGTAACCATATCTCCTGCTGCTGCACTGTCCATTGTTAAAGTTATGGCAGTAGTTACTAAAGCTTGAGATGTAGTACCTGCAGCTGTAGTGGTAGTCGCTACTGTGTTTAGTGCTTTAGTGTTAGGAACTTCAGTAGCTCCAGGAGTGACAGCAGCTACAGCGGCTTTAAAGATACCATTCTGTGCCGTAGTACCAGAAGCTCTTTTCCAGTCTATATTTATAATTCCTCCTGAACTATAATCACTAGGTAATGTAAAAGTAAAAAAGCAGTGTTGGTCAGTAGAAGGATCAAAGAGAAGTTCAGTAAAGAATAAAGAAGGTCCATTAGTAGGAGCAGTACCAGTACTTTTAGCAACTTGAGCTCTACAGAAAGCATTTCCACTCGTTCCATCTGGAAGTGTTATAGCTCCAGGCCATAATAAGATAGTTCCAGTTGCCATTACTTACATATCCATGTAGTATGAAAAGTTAATTAGCTATCTTATACCCACTTATACTTACATCTATATCTGCACCTGTTGTAACAGCTCTAGCAGTAGCAGCAGTGTTAGCAGTGGTTATGAATAAAGGTCTACCTCCTGAATTTAATGAGAATCCTCCACCTGCTGCTGCACAGTGACCTATGATTTTTACAGTAGTTCCATCTCGTATCTCTACTTTACTAGCTACTGTAGCATGGGCATTAGTGGCAAGGATAGAAGTTACAGCAATTCGTACACCTGCTCCTGCTGCTGCTATAACATCTGCTGCAGTGGTAGTGGTGTAGTTAGTAGTTCCATTACTTTGTAGATCATGTACACTTCCTTGAAGGACTACTAATTTACCTAAAGTATCAGCTATGAGGTTAACTCTTTGAGCAGAAGTTACAGGTGTTATATCAGTAGTACGAGCTTGAGCACCTATTTTAACAGGATTACCAGAGTCTGTAGCTCCACTAGCTATATCTCCTGCTGTGTTACTAGCAGTTATTGTGCCTGATACAGGTTGAGTTACTCCAGAATTATCTACCTTTATAGCATTACTAGCAGTTACAGTAGCGTATCTAGCTCTTGTAGCTCCATCTTCTATGACATTTACAACAGCTCTATTAGTAGAGATACGTCCTGCTGCTGCATCATTCTCTGTAAGAGCTGTTCCAGCGGTATCATCAAGAATGTATCCTGTCATTAAAAGTCTAGTAGTGCCATCAGTAAATCCAGCATTATCTACTAGTGTAGCGTTGTCTATGTTTGTATCTGCAATAGTTACAGTAGCAGCAGAGGCTCCTATGTTTATATCAAGTCTACCACCTACTAATGCTGAAGGAAGGAGTGCTATTAAACTTGTAAGTCTTTGTGCAATTCTTTGTAATCTACCATTCAATCCACTAGAAGCAGTATCAGTAGATGGAGCAGTTTCTGTAAGTATTCCAGTTCTAGCGTCTAGAGTAGCTTCTGTACTTAGTAAGGAAGTATTGAGATTTGTACCCGCATTAGCAGTTACTGCTCCATCTACAGTTAATGATCCTGAGTTATCATCTACATGGACTACGTTTGTAATTGTAGTAAGTGTACCAGAGTCTAGTACAGAATGTAAGTTGGTACCAGTTGGTTGAACAACTGTTACATTTCCAGTAATACTAGCTATACTTTTTTTTTGACCTGAGGTATTAATAACCTCCCAGCCGTTAACATCTGTATATGTTAACGTGTCATCTACACTTAATACTACTACAAAGAGCTCTCTAATAGTTCCATTGTCGTTGTATTGGAGAGTTACAGTTTCACTTATAGTATCTCTGTTTCTTATATTTATGTACTTTACAGCTCTTTGTGTACTAGCTGCTGGAGCACTTACAATTGTAACTGCTGTAGTGTTATTAGATACTCCATTCTGTGAAATAGGAGTATATGCAGCAGAAGTATGGTCTGTATAGAAAGATACAAAAGGGAGTTGATTTGTAGTAACTGTACCACCAAGTTTAAATTCTAAGCTTCTAGTAGTTGTGTCTAGAATTATCATTCTTACGCCCTAAAGGATATTCTATTAAGGACTTGATCTTGTGTAAGTCCACCTGAGCTAGATACTCCTGAATCTTTTATAAGCTTACCAGTTGTACCATTAAAGGAACAGAAGTTACCATCTACAGCACTAGCTGGACCAACTACGTCACCAGTTCCACCTCCTGTAATAGCTTCCCAAGTAGTAGTAAGTGGAAGTACACCATCTCCTATTTGAGATAGGTACTTACGTGTAGTAGTTGAATTAGGAATTACAGTTGTTAATAAGTCTGGTTTCTTACCGTATAGAATATCTCCTGTAGCTATACTAGAGTCTATGTTTAATTTTATATCTATATTAGTGTTATCTTTTCCAAAGTTTATAACACTGTTCTTAAGATTGACACCATCTGGATCTATTACTACTACATCATTTCCTAAATGATCTAAGATACGTAAAGAATGACTTATGAGTCCCATCTTTCACATCTTCCTTTCCTTCTGTAGAGATGGAAATAACTTCCTTCTGTACTTCTTCTTGTTCTACCACAGGAACATCTTTAGTAATTACAGGTATAGGTTCATCTACATCTAGAGTCATGTAGAATTCTATCTCTCCATATATACTATGGGCTATGGATTTTATAACCCTTTCAGACTCTTTAATAGCATTGGATTTTACTTCTATAGAGTATATTAACCTACGGTTTAATCTACGAAATGCTAGCTCTCGTTCTTGTAAAATAGAAGTATCATCTGTTAAAGAGTTACGTAGTCTTGTAAGTCTTTCTAGTTCTTCATTAAGTTCAGTAAGATTCATGATGCATAATCCATGATTCCTAGAGAGACTAAAACATCATTAGCAGCTCCAGTAGTAGGAGAGCTACCTGTAAGTGTAACTTGTAAGGTGTTGAGTGTCAAGTCTAGTATGGTTAAGTTAGAGGTATTCTTTACTATACTAGTATTTGTAGAAAGAAAAACACTACTAGTCGATATATGAGTGGTATTGATTCTTACTAGTTGTAAAGTAGATACCCAGTCTGTGTTGTTTAATGTTACAATACCAGAGTCTAGTAAGGGAGTGTTTAGTAAATTAATACGTACTCTCTTATCATTTCCATTACTTGCAAAGTGGCCAGAGGTATATATGGTTATGCTTTGTCCATCTTGAGAGAGACTGTTAGCGGGGAGTATAAAAGATATGAAAGTACTTTCAGTAGTACCTATAGAGTTTCCCAAAGGTGTAGGAAAGGTAAGGGAGAGTAACCTACCTGTAGTACGTACTCTCTGACCACTATTTCCTAAAGGAACTGTAATATCTCCTGCAGTCCATGTACCTGTATGGATATTCCCTACTACTGTAATACTTTCCTGACCTACATATGAAGGGTCTATATCTACTACAGATACTTGTCCTCCACTTCCTAAAGTAGTACCTCCTATAGATTGTATCCTATTAGATGTTCCAGCTACAAATAATCCATTAGAAGCTCGTAAGTTTAAATCTACAATTAAAGTCCTTGGATTAACTCCACCTGAGATAGTAAAACCTACATCTTCAGCTTTAAGAAGTAAGTTAGAAATAACAGTAGCAACAGAGTTTACACTTTCTACACTATCTTGGAATTGGTTGTTTATACTTTGTAAGTAGGAATTTAAGCTTCTTTCATTGTTAGAGAGTAAGTGGATAAGTTCTTGAATGGTAGGGTTAGTTTTATAAAGTAAGGTGTCGTAGGAATCAAAATGTGGAACTGCTAGTAGAGAGGGCATACTTTACTTACCATCCATTAAATCTAAGTAAGCAGCTAGGCAGATAACTATAAGTATACTTAGTAAAGATAGATATGGTATCAAGTTAAGGAGTCTTTCTTCCATATACTTCACAGCCTTTATATTCAACCTTTGAAGAAGCATCCCATTCTGCATGCACTCCTATAAAAGATCCAGCTTCATTAAATCCATGGTACTCATTAGGAAAGGTTTGGGTTAAATCAATTCTATCAGTTTCTAGAACATCTCCATTAGTTTCTAATCCATTGCTTATTAAAGGAGATAGATCTACAAACCCTCTAGTGTTGTCTCTTGTGGTGTAGAATTCTATAGTAGGTTTATAAATTCCAGAGTTATCACTTTTACTTTTACCTTGTGAGATGCTACCTTGATCTACCTGTGAGACAGGTTTAAATAGTCCAGTACTGAATTTACAGGTAAAGTTTCTAGTAGAATCTTTATAAGTATCTTCATCTAATAGAAATGCTCTAGGTGGAAATACATCACTAGAGGTATTAGGAAGTAGAGAAGAAGAGCCAAATACTACAGGACTTACTATATTATTAAATTTACGTATTGATAGTCCATGTGATACAGCAAAGGAAGAAGTTCCTAAGAAGTATGAAAAGGTAGAAATCCCAGCAGTAGGATATGGAAGGTCAATAATTAACATCCCTTTGCAACTACCAGTATCCCCTATCCTTGGATACCAGAAGGTTACTTCAGATAACTTATAATTATACACACCAAATACATTCTGTAGGTAATTTCTATCTATTTCTTTTCTTATAAAAGGCCATAGACCGTCACATATCCATTCATGATTTGTACCGTTAAAGATTCCTACCCTTCCTGTAGGTGTCATACGTATTTGTGAGCCATTTACATTTATAACACTATTAGGGCAACATGGACCTTCATATTCGCCTCTATGTTCAAATCTAAAGGCTTGACTAGAAGGACCGCTTTGAGCTATAGCAGCGTAGATGTTACCTTCTTTATAGACTGTGTAGTTTAATACCCCTAAAGGGGATATAGCTACTAAAGGGTCTGTAGTTTGTGTAAGGATAACTTGATCTAAAGCCGACCAGGAAGTAAAAGCTGGAAAGGAGTTATTAATTACTGAAGACCATGCTATTGTAAAAGGAGGTTGCATAACTACTATTCTATCAAAAGATACACATATATCTCTAGCTATAGGAGAAGGTAAGCTACCACTTTGTAAGTTAGTTATAGCAGTTAATGGACCTAAGTTAGTACTTTGAGATACTTGTTGAGTTCCATTAGCGTAGAGTAAGTAAATACTACTCCCTTGTTGAAGCATGCACATTCTTATGTTGTATAGAGAAGAACCTTGTATTGCGTATGTAGAAGGAAGAATAGACCATGTATTAGAAGTATCTCTTTTAGTCCATATGTTTTGTAAAGAACTACATATTAAGAATTTAGAATTTGAAGTAGTTATAAATTGTATACTTCCTAATATTTTAGTAGTTAGTGAAGGGTCTGGACTTGAAGGGTCTAAGAATTGGAAGGTGTCAAAGTCTAGCAATCCAGGTCTACTACGTAACTTTCCTTCTATTAGAGATACATTTAAAGAGTCTTGTAAAGTATCTTCAGGTATAAGATGTGAAGGTAAAGTTTTCCATGTTCCCTTAAAGGGAGGTAGGAAAGTTTTTAATAACTCTGCACTCTGATCTAACTGGAAGGTAATCATTCTTTCTTCAACTTCTCTTTAATTCCATCTTGGAAGGTTATTGTATCTAATCTTGTATTTATAGTTAAGATCCTTTCAGAGATAGTAGAGAGTCTACTTTCTAGTAACTTAGTAGCTCCTTCTATAAGACTTATTTTATTAACAAGTTCAGAATGTTTAACTATGTAGTCCATTTTATCAGGAACTATACTAAGTGTGGAGGTTTCTAGGTGTTTTATCTTTTCTAAATTAGCACTACCTAGAACTTCTAAAGTTCCTATTCTACTATTTAGACTTAACAAAGCATTTATAATAAATCCTAGAATTAAAATAAGTATAGTTCCAAATATTCCTAATAACCAGGTGGTGAGTTTTCCATTTCCATTTCTATATACTTCTACCTGTTCAGCCATTACTTCTCTTTTAGACTTTGTAATACAGAAGAATTAAAAGGTCCAACAGTAGATAATTGAAAGCCTGTTAAGTCTCTGTAATCCTTACTTCCATATCTTTGTGTAGAAGCTAAAGTTCTACCTTCTAGATCTTGTATTACACGTGTACCTCTAGCAGAAGCTACATTAACTACTTGTTGAGATAAAGCATCTATCTTATCAAACTTCTTTAAAGTAGTTAAAGCTGCATCCTTTACAGCTTGAGTATCTTTAAGATCTACTTTTAAAATACTTTCTGTAACTGCTTTACTTCTATTTATGTTGTTAATTTCCTGTACTAGAGATTGCATATTACTTTGCCATGCAGGTAAGTCAAGGTTATTTTGTTGTTGGGCATTTCTTAAAGAAGCATTTTGTTGTATTTGATTGTTTGATCTACCTACAACTCTGTCTATATCTCTTTGAGTGGCATATTCCTTCCAGTCTGGTAGAATTTGTTCTAACCCTTTATTCCTTACTATACTCCCTGCCTGTCCACTAGAAATAGCTCTACTATTAACTAAAGCTCTTATAAACTCAGGGTCTTGACTTAGTTGATAAGATAAAACAGAATCAGAAGGATTAGTAATTCCATATCCTTTACCTTTAATACCAAATACTATATTTTGTGTATCATGGAGGTTATCTAGGAAATCTTTAAATACATCATTATACTTACTAGAACCTTCTTGTAGGTTACTTAAGGCTGTAAGATTAGTTCTTAAAGATTGAATAGAGCTAGCAAAATTCTTCTTAACACTATCATCAGCGTTAACCTTTACGTAATCTAACATTCCTTTTATAGAAGTATTTAACCTTTCCTGTCCTACTTTCTGTGCTACATCTTGCATTTCCTTTAAAAACCCACTAGGATTCTTCTCTATATTTCCTGTCACTCCATACTTATCCCATATATTATTAAATCCTTCTAGCATTGTGTTATAATCTTTTTGATCCTTTAACATATCATTAGAAGCTTGTTGAGTAGCTGCTTGCTGAGATTCTATACCTTGTTGTTTATTAAGAAACTTATTCCATCCTGCCATCATGTATTGTAATCCTGTAGTAACTCCACCTATAGTTATGGCTTTCTTTGAAGAATCCATAAAAGATGCATTAGGATCAAAGATTTGATCTAGAGCTAGAGATGAAGATGCTAATCCTATAGGCATACCAAACGCTTTAAGAGTTCCTTGTAGTACTGTAGGTGCTAGTTTCTGCATTACACTTCCTGTAGCTTTACCTAATGGTCCACCTCCTAACATAAGAGCCGTAGATACAGGATCATTAATTGTATTCTTTACATAATCTCCTAATATCTTTACTCCACTTTCATTACTACTAGGATTTAAGTTAGTTTCTACTCCTGTAGAAGTTTGTATATTCTCTCCTTGTGGAGCAGTAAATCCAGGACCTACTATTCCTTGTACAGTAGGATTACTTTGTATACTTTGTATTCCCTGTGAAATAGGAGCTGCTACGTATTGATCATACATTCCTCTAGTATGAGAAGCCATATCTCCTACAGAACTTACCTGTCCTGGTTGAACCATTATACTTTTTTCATTACTAGGATCAAAGCTTTGTTTTCCACTACTTACGTAAGAATCTAAAGCATTAAAAGCATCATCATCTGTAAAGTTACTCCTTGAGTACATAGAATAAGGAGTACCATCGTATGTAAAACTCTTAGTAGGCATTACTTACTTCATCCATGTAAAATGCTTTTCCATTTTCTCTCTTAGATCTTTATCACCCATTAAAAACAAGGGATCATAATAGAAAGCCCTTCTACTTATCCTCCTACATACTTTCTTAGAAAGATTCCAATAACAAAAATCCTTACAATCTCTATGAAACCAGTCTTTATCTATTTCTGTATACTCCATTACATCTTTCCTAACCACTGTAAAATAAAAGCTGTAATAATTCCTATCCCTACTAGAAATGAGAATAAATATATCAACCCTTCAACTGTATCTACTATAAAATTTCCTAACCTATTCATTTTCTTAACCTCTACACTTTCTAACCTCTTAAAGATACTGAGCTGAATGTAAAGTTTAAATGTAAAGTTTAAATGTAAAGTTTAATATAAGAGTTTAAAACCCATAATACATAAATCCGTAGAGTGATATGTAAATACTTACCTCTTCCTATATATAAACCACTCCCGTACCCCGTTGTGGTTTATATCCTACATCCTATCCTCTCCTTTCCGGTAAACCATTATACTGGATCTGGAAAATCTGTAAAGAGCCACTTTCCCTCTAAATTACAGTACCACTTAGTGCACAAATGTACAGTAGTCTCGACCATTTGATGCACAGATGTGCAGGTAATGGTCTCATGGAGATACAGCCTTAAACTTACTCCTATCCAACCTACCCTTCACTCCTTCTAACTTATCAATATCTAATGCATTTCCTTTCTTCTTCCTTATAGAACCTTGACCTAGAGGCTCTACACTTTCTCCTTCTGTTACATTCCTCTTCTCCATCGAAGAACCAGGAGTTCTAGATTCTCTTTCCCTTCTAATATCTGTTGGAGAAGGTCTGCCAGGCTCTACACTCCCCTTAGTAGTGCCTAATATCCCTCTAATCCCTGCTAACTCAGTCTCATACACACTATCTAAAGCACTTAAAATCCCACTAGGCTTAGCATTAGGACTTGTTATGTAATTCTTTAAAGCTGCAATACTAGCATTATCTTTACCACTAGGGTTAGCTATTAACTCTGTCATCTGTCCCATTACCGCTAATGCTGAACTTAACCTTTGTCTATCTTCACTTCCTACTGCTGCTCCACCTGCTGTTATAGAAGTAAAAGGAATAGGTAGTCCTTGTTGAAAATATGTCTTAGCTATATCCCACCAAGCTTTATATTTCTCCGGTTCTTTAAAGACAGGATTTGTAAGAACTTCTTCCTTTACATGATCATACATGCCTTTAAATTGAGGATAAACCTCTAATCTCTTTCTCTGTTCATCTGGAAATGTCTCAGCATGCCATCCACCTGCATTTAACTCTGCATTACTCATTCCTGATGGACTTCTCTGTAAATTCCCATCCTTATCTAACTTATACCCTACTAACTGTTCTTGAGGTTTACTTTCATACTGTGCTCTACCTATAGCTGTTTCTTTTCCATATGTTTCTCCTATCTCAGCTCCAGCTTGTTGACTACGTAACTGTCCAGCAACACTACCTTGAGGTCCAGATACATGTAAAGTTATTCCAAGTCTACTAGCTATATCTTGAGCTTCAGGTTCAGACATCTTCCCATTAGCTACAGCATCTCCCAATCTAAATGCAATACCTTGATTTTCTAAATCATTTCTACCTGTAGAAGGTATTGGACCTTTACCTTTTATATTACCTTGTGGTCTACTCTGTAAAGAAGGTCGTACACTTTGAGATCCACTTGTAATACCTTGTACCTGTTCAGGTGTAGCTCCAGTTTTAATTTGTTCACTAATAGGAAATTGCTCTGTACGAATATTCTGTTGAGTTTGTGCAGTTACAGCATTGCCAAAAAGCTTATACTCAGTCATCTCATCAGGAGTAGCTTGACCTGTAGATACTTTAGTCTGTAGATATGCAAATCTAGTAGGAGCACCTGGACCTATAGTAAGTAAAGCATTCTGTAAAGGTTTAGGTAAAGTCTCAGCCTTAGTAGCTTCTGGTAGAGGATATTGTTTCAAAGGCTCTCTAGTAAGTGCTTCTATAGTTGTAGGTACTCCCCCTATTACTTGAATATCTCTTTTAAATACCTCTGGTGATTTCTGTACTACTTCTTTATCTTGCAGTAAAGTGTTAGGATCACTAAGATATCTATAGTAAGGAGTACCTTCTTTTACTAATCCAGTGGTTAGCATATTAGATATAAAAATCTTATTCTGTTGGACATTATCTTGTCTCTTTGCTATTTCATTAGTAAAGCTTTCATAAAGTTTCCCAGCAGTAGGACTATACTGTGTCAAAGGAGCTAGTTGATTTACTAATTTCTGTGCTCCTGAAAAGTCTCCTGCATTAAGAGCTTGTCTATATTGTAAATTAATCTGACCTACAATAGGTTCTATTTGTTTCTGCATACTTCTTGCATAGAAATCATTCACTACTCCAGGTCCACCTAGAGCACCTAGAAGTAACATCATTCCAAGATTAGGTTTCTGTATATTTCCTGTTTGTTGTTGAATATCTTGTCCTGGAGTAGTTTCTTGACTTGTAAGATCTCTAGAAGTAGGCTGTAAATAAGAAGGCATAGTTTGTGGAAATGAACTAGAAGGTGCAGAAATAGGCTGCATACTTGAATTATCAGTAAGAGCTTCTCCCCCTTGTGTAAGAGGGGAAAGATCAGAATCTATACCTTGCAGAGGCATACTTTTGTACTTTATATTTAAAGTTAAGCCATCATCATCTTTCCAGCAGCAGCACCTATTCCAGCCCCTCCTCCACCACCTAATACACTTGTAAGAATTCCAGTATCTCCTGTACCTGTAGTTTTAGTACTCTGTGTAGGTTGATAAGGTGTAGCATTCATTCCACTTACATATCCCTGTAGGAGATTCTGTAAAGTTCCTGCAGTAGCTTGTCTTTGTAGATCAGAAGCATTTACACCTAATAAAGATCTTTGTAAATCAGCACCTTGTAACCCTGTAGATACTCCAGGATAAGCTTGATTTATTCCATATATATTCTGTAAGTATTGAGAACCCAAACTAGATTGGGCTTGTTGATTCTGACCCATTAGACTTTGTGCACCTTGATTATATCCTGAGTATGCGTTGTTATATAAGCTTTGTAATCCACTCCCATACTGTCCATACGCTTGTTGAGTTAATTGTGCCATTAGTTGAGCAATAGGTAATGATATACTCGCAGCACCTTTAGCTTGAGCTTCTTCATTAGCTCCACTTCTTCCTAGACCCATTAAAGAATTCTGATTCTGTATCTGTGGGCCAAGTATTTGATGGAAGTAATCATTACCAGCTCCTAAGAGTTGTGGTTGTAAATTTTGTAAAGCTCCTAAGTTCTGTCCTAGAGTGGCATTTAACATCCCTCCACCTTGACCAAGTTCACTTTGTAGTGTTCCACTTAAATTCTGAGAGTTAGCATTTGTAAGACTATTTAATCTATTTATTTGTTGTGTAGGATCTATAGATCCTAAAGCTTGGTTAAACCAATCTCCAGGCTGCATACCAGGTACAGCACTTAAATTCATTGCGTTATTTATTAAAGCAGTAGTATCTCCTGAGAATTGACTACTTTGCATGACTTGAGGAATTAAGTTTTCAAATCCTCCTACAGATCCGCCCATGTTTAATAAATTATTAAGTCTTAGAGTATTTAAAGCTTGAGTGGTAGGATCAAGTTGAACTTGAGTACTTCCAGATTGAGTAGAACCTGTTAGACCCATTCCTCCAGGCCCCAATACGTTCATAAATCCACCTGGAGTACCAGTAGTAAATCCTCCTACAGTACTAAACATGTCAGCAAAGCCACCCATTACTTTTCTTCCTCTTCTTTCTGTATATTCTCTTTAATATCTTTCTTCATTAGAATATTAAATACAGAAAACCCATACTTACGTTCTAAAGCTCTATACTCATCTCTCTTTGTGTTTAACAGCATTTGAGTTATCTCTGGATGTTCTTTCTTTATCACATTTTCTATATATGTAAGGACTTCCTGAGCAAAGGTATTTTCTCTTCTTCTCTCAGCTTCTACTTGTTCTATAAATGCTACTGTTCCTAAGATATTTATAAGAGCGTGAGAGATTATATTTGAATCTTTTAGCCCTACTAGTAAGTACAAGTTACTATCTTTAGCTACTAACCGTAAGATTCTATTCTTTATAGTTTCCTCTGTACCATCATTTTCAACCCCCATTCTATATATTCTATCATATATCTCATGATATAAATACCTCCATATACTCTTAGAAAGGTCTACTTCATATATCATTCTTCATTCCTTTTTATATACACCCCATTAGGTAATTCATTACTATTTTCTTCTGTAAGTCTACTTACTACGTTTTCTACTGTATTTCTTCCGTAGAGAATATCTAGAATCATAGATACTTTTACTTTAAGATCCATAGGTAGAGTTTTAAAATACTCTATACATTCCAATTCTCTAGAATTAGTCTGTACAAGTCTATAATCTATAAGTTTATAGATATTCTCTATTGCTTCTTCTATCTCTTCATAACCCTCCACTTCATGTAGAAATAACTTTATAACTTCTCCTGAAGCCATATTCTTAGAAAACTCTATAGCAGTGTTTTCTCCTAACGTTATAGGCTCTGTATGTGTCTGAGGATACATAAGAGTAGCAGCATACTCTGCTTTTATAAACTCTTCAGGACTTAAAGAATCAGTAAGGTCTGTATCTTCAAATAGTCTATACATCTGTGTATTAGCTCTTTTATCGCATAGTCTTAAAGCATTATGGACTCTATCTCTAAAGGAAGTAAAATCCTCTGTATCGTTAATAACTATCTGGATATTCTCATCAGCCATTGTGAGATATCTACTTATTAAGGCTTTATATTTCACTATTTAATCCTTCTACTAGACCCTTTAATGTATTAAATGGAATAGGAATAATTTTACCAAACTTCCTACCATCTTTTAAAGTAATCTTCTGTCCAAGCTTTACAAGTCCAGTACTATTAGGTAAAGTTAAATAGTAGTCATCTCTAAGTACTTCTTCACTAGAGAAAGGGAAGGTCTCTCTCTCTAAATCCCATTCACCTTGTAAATCTATCATAATTAAAATCCTGTATTTCTACCAAAGGGAATATATTGCGGGATAGGTATACCTTGTCTATGTAAATCAGCATTTCCTACTCCTTCAATACATGAATCTTCAAATACATTAGAAGAATTAAACGCTGCTTCTGATACTTCTACCTTTCTATACTTACTCTTAGCAATTACTGTCCCTTCTTTAATAATATAACACCTATTAGCTCTAGGAAGGAAAGGTTCTCTAAATTGTTGTAGACACATCTGGTCTTGTTTTAAGAGAGAGTTAAATAAGTCCTTCTCTGATATGTCTAACTCTATCTCACCTGGACCATATGTTCCGGTAGAAAGATTATGACCAAAGTATAACGTAGCTTTTAACTTTTCAGGTACTTCCTTTTTAACCTTTTTCTTTCTACCTTTTACTGACTTAGAAGGTTCTACTATTCCTAGTAGATTTATAGTATCCTCATGAGCTTGTATATCCTGTTCAGTACTAGGGGGTTGGACTTTAAATCCAAGCTTTAATAAAGTTTCTAAAGCTTGTTGAGGAGATACTTCTAGTACTTTAGCATCCTTTTTCTGTATCCCCTCAAATACAGATAGATCTTCCTCAAAGATCTTTTTATTCTTTACAGGTTTCTTACTAGGCATCTTTAGGGTCCACTTGTATAGAAGTATCCACTACTATACTAAGCTCTATTTCATATTCATTACCAGGTATAAAAGAGTCAAATAGAGCTGGATTATTCACGCTAATAGAGAACTGACCTGAAGGAAATGACAGATCATAGTCATATCCTGTAAGAGCGTATATACTTGTAAATAGAAGCTCTAGCTTATTAGAGTGTGCTTTTGTAGTCACACTCTCTAGAAAGACCTTACACTTCATATCTCTCCTTACGTAGTAGGTAGAAATGCTCCTATAGAACTTACAGTTTCAATACGAATCATAAAGTTCTGGTCTTGTACAGCACACTTAAACATAGTTTTAGTACCTACTTTACGTCCCTGAGCAATGGGGTTAGAATAAGAAGCTCCAGGAGGTGTTATGTAAGATTGCATAGACATTGCATTGAGTTTAACACGTGCAAATGCATTCTTTCCTAACATCCATGCCATGAATATTTCTAAGCCACTAGCAGGAGCAGTAGGAGCTATAGTTTCTGTACCTGCAGGTTGAGTAGTAAGGATATAAGAAGTATTAGGAAGTCCTCTACTTACTACTTTAAAAGGTATAGTAGCACCTACTCTTGTGAGGTAGATGTCGTAGGAGTAAGAAACAGCAGTAGGAGTAGTTACGGTAATACTTCCTGTTGTAATAGATGCAGATACTGCAAGGTTAGCACTATTCTGAGAGATTCTACGCTCATAATCACTTGTAAGGTCTCTTGCTACAACTACGACTTGATAGTTTCCTGTTGCAAGGGCACCACCTGTATCTGTAACAGTAGCTCTCGCTTTTACAGTAGTTGCTGCTGAAGAATCAGGTGCAGCTTCACCTCTATATATAGGTAAGAAGTTACCTCGTACAAAATGTCCACCCATATAAATACCAATCTCAGCATTCTCTAACTTACGTACACGTGCAAAGTTAGAACTATTCTGAAATACAGTATCACTGAGTAACATATCAGCTTCTTGTTGCGGTTGCACTACTACTCCATAGAGACCACCTTCAAATTCTGGAGCACCTAGAGCACGGAGTTGAGCAGTAGCACTTACAAGTGTAGAAGTCGTTAATCTATCAGTCTTAGGAGTACCAGTATTTACAATAGATGCACGTGTTGTTACACCTGCATTTCCATAAATAACAGTAGTACCTGTATTTAGTAAAGTATTAGCCATTTCTCTTTCCATTAATTCAGCAATGGCTAAAGAACACCTATCAATAGCTATTTGTAGAATAGGGTGAGTAATAGTTACTAATCCTACATCTGTAAGTAAAGCTACAATACCCCATTGTTCAAGGGTAACATCTACAAAGGTAAAACCAAGTGCTACAGAATCAGGAGGTACACCTTCTACTAATTGAGCATTAGGAATGTTAAACCTATTGTACCTTACAATTCTCATAGTCTTAGACATGTAAGCTTCTAATTCTCTATCATCAGCAAACTGACCTAATGCTAAGTTCCTTTCAGATAGTTCATACATCCTTTTAGTAATCATCACATTAGGAGCATCATTAGCAAGGGACTGGAAGTTATTAATTACATCAGCCATTTCTATAAATTCCTTATACAACCTTAGTAGACATTAGAAAAGAGTATATATGTGTGGTATATATACTCTTCTTAGACCACACTTTTAGTAGACAGCTTACTACGAATTTACTGTAGCATGTAAGTCTGCTAGAGCTTGCTTATCTGCATCTGATAGTAGAGCAGGATCTACTGGGTCATTTCCAGTAACATGAATCTGCCCTACAATAGGAGTAATAACAGTTAGAAGTCTTAGAGCTAACTGTAGAGCATCAAACCAACTCATGTTTTATATCCTTTCCGTATTTATATATTCTACACACCACTACAATTTATTGTTTTATGTGCTCCTTTACTACAGGTTACTGTTAAAGTATTACTTGGAATAGATTCTACATCTAATGAATCAAGAGCTGTTACTTGATAACAATTTGTTCCTGTTGTAATATTAGGTTCTGTAAAGGTTAGAGTAGGAAATATTATATCACCTATAGGAACGAAGCTATTACTACAGTTAAGTTGCTTATACATACGAAATTTTACTGCTGTGTTATTAGGATCATCATCCCAGGTCAAAGTAAGATCTGTAGCATGTATATTCATAGGAATCACAAGTAAAAGTAATATAAGATATAGTTTCTTCATATTCTATTCCTTTTCCTCTACATGTATATAGTCTCCATAAGGAGACTCTTTACCTTCATGGACTGTGGTTAAGATATAACAGTATATTTTACCCTTCTCAGTAGAAGAGTCTTTAAAGGTATCTGCAGGGTAGTAGACAATTCCTTTTAGTATATAGTGACCTTCACAGTTATCTTGACGGTAAATGTGAAATCTTACTTCCTTTACCTTCTCTATCTCCATAGGTAGACCTTTAGGATAGATCCATTGAAGAGTAAGAGATTCCCCAAGAGTAGAAAGTAGAGAAATAAATAGAAATACACTAGAATAATAAAGAACCAAACTCTTCATTAATCTTATCCTGTGGCATTTTATGGAGTTGCTCAGGACTAAAGGAAGAGATATTACCACTAGACATATCTACTCCTCTACGAGCTTTCTCTACTTCCTTTTGTTTCTTTAAGGAGGACTTTTTAATAATTCCTTCTGTATAGGTACCTTTACTTTCCTTTATGTATTGACCAAGAGCAAAGTCAACTATATCTGTACGTGGAATACCTCTACCTTGCTTTAGAAGGTTAGTGAAGGTACTCTCTAGTTTTTCACGTACTGCTTTCTTAGCTTTATTTAACTCTGTAAGACCTTCCTCTGTATTAGAATCACCTGGTAGAAGTTCATCTATTTCTTTCAACCAATAATCAGAGGTGTAGAAATCTACCTTA
>WNGN01000548.1_pt1 | contig 23220 bp, 21 predicted proteins | sample 5400561 | NCBI WGS metagenome assembly WNGN01 (sample SAMN13153379, study PRJNA577476) | soil metagenome | isolation source: 115 cm soil or saprolite under Garry oak tree replicate 2 | place: USA:California | collected 2016-06-15 | reverse complement strand
CAGTCGAGGATCAGCCGGCCGGGGATGCCGGGAATGGTGGAAGGAAGACCGATGCCGATGTCCATGGATCCTCATTCTGCTCTCGCGCGAGGCCAGGGCAACAGCGCGCCCTCCGACCGCGGCCCGCGGCAGATCCGGTGCGTCAAGCACTTGGGCCTTTGTGACGGAGTGTGATGCGGGCCCTTCAGCTGTGCCCGGCCTCAGCCGAACAGTTCCGGCCAGCTTGCGGTGCGCCGGCCGTGCCAGGTTGGGCCTTCGCGGACGAATTTCCACTCGGGGTTGCGGGTCGTGTCGCGCAGTGCGTCGCAGACTGAGTGGAAGACCGGTACGTCGGTGTCCGCGCATTCGAAATAGTTGATGAAGTCGTAGTCATCTTCGGCGGCCGGCTGGGTGGGGCCTTTGTAAGTCCGTCGCAGCAGGCAGGCGATCCCGGGCGCTGCCGCGGCGGCGTGACCTTCCCAGCGCATGGCGCCGGTGTCGTCGTAGCGGGGCAGGAAATAGGTGTTGCGTTCCATCCAGTCCTTCCGCCACCAGTCGGCTGTCTTGCTCATCGGCACCAGGAACACGTTCGGCATAACGGCCGCGGGCTGCTGCAGGATCCGGTGGGCGTAGGCGAAGTTCCACATCGCCGCCCCGCTGTAGATGGGCGCCCGCAGCTCACCGGCGAGGACGTGCGCGCTGGCGGCCGTGCCGAGCAGCCGGGATAGTTCGGCGCGGAACTCCGCGACTGGCGCGGCCGTGCCCGCCGCGACATGCACGATCGCATCGGCCTGTTCGACGGCCGGGTCGGCGAGCTGGCGCGGCGCCGCGCTGATCCGCAGAAGATAGGCGATCGATTCCGGCGGATCTCCGTCGGCCGCGTCGTATTCGTTGCGCAGCCCGAGACGCCCGGCGAGCGCGGGCACGTCGATGTCGGCAACGGTGGCACGGTGGTCAGCCGGGACGCGCAGGCAGATGTAGGCGCCGTACCGGATCGGCACGTCCGGCCGGATGTCGTTTGCTCTCATCGGTCACCTCCTGCCCGGAACGGTAAGGGAGACGGGTTTGCTGTCCAATGCATAGATCGGGATATATACATGCAAGATACTTATCAGTCATGGAACTCGGTCATGTGGAGGCGTTTCTCGCCATCGCCCGCACTGGCGGATTCGCCAAAGGATCCGCGGCCCTGCACCTGTCCCAGCCCGCGATCAGCCGCCGCATAGGGCTGCTGGAGAGCGAGCTGGGGACCCCGCTGTTCGACCGGCTGGGGCGGGGGGTGACCCTGACCGACGCCGGGCGTGCCTTTCTGCCGCACGCGCAGGCGCTGCTCGCCTCGATGCGCGACGGTGTCGCCGCGGTGCATGCCGTGCGCGGCACCGGGTACGGCGCCGTGACCCTTGCCCTCGTCGGCACCCTTGCCAGCAGCGCGCTGGCCAGGCGCTTGCGCGAGTTCCGCGAGGCATATCCCGCGCTCGACGTCAGGTTGCGGACCGCGCTCAGCGCCGAGGTCAGTGCCCTGGTGCTGCGCGGCGACGCGGCCCTGGGGCTGCGCTACGGCCCGGATCCGCACCCCGGTCTTGTATCCGGCATCGTCAATCAGGAACGGCTGGTGCCGGTATGCCCGCCCGGCCATCCCGCTGCGGCCGGTGGCCCGGACCTGGCCGCCGCCCTGGCCGGGCAGCGCTGGCTCAGCTTCCCACCGCGGCCCGGCGCGCGGGATGAGCCATACGCGCTGGCGCTGCAGCAACTGCTCGCCGCGCACGGCCTCGGCGGCGCGGAAATCGTGCCGGTGGACAGCCTGACCGCGCAAAAGCGCCTGGCCGAGGCGGGCTTCGGGCTGGCGATAGTGCCCGAGAGCAGCCTCGATGAAGAATTCCGGGCCGGAACACTGTGCGCGATCGACGCGCCCGCACTGACCGCCACGATGCCGGTCGCGCTCATCCGCCGGCGCAACGCATTTCAGAGCGGCGCGATGCGGGCGCTGGCCGCCGCGCTGAGCCCGGCGGCAGGCCCTCGGACTGGGCAAACCGGTCAGGAGGGCGTCCAGACCTGACGAACTTCGATGGTTTCGCCGGTGGGCCACGTCTTGGCAAGCTCCACGGCTTCGGCGCGGTCGGCCGCGTCGATGATGACGTAGCCGCCGAGGGTCTCGCTGCCGTCGGTGAACGGGCCCTCGGTGACGGTTACCGTGTGATCGCCGTCGCGCCGGATCGTGACCGGGCCCGTGTGCTCGGTCTCAAACGCCTCCCCGGCAATCAGCTTGCCCGCTTCGGCCTGCTTGGTCATCCACTCAGCGAGGCGAGCGTTGTGCTCGTCGCGGTGCTCACGAACATGGCGTCGGGATTCCTCGGTCTCGAGGGTTACGAGCGCAAACCTCACGGCTGCCCTCCTTGGATCGGCCGACCCGCTCCGGAGCGGGCTGTCATTCTGGGGTCGTCGGAACGCCAGCATGATCCTCCGGAGGCAGCTGGGACGTCTTGGAATAACGCGACAGCCGGGTCCGCGTGGTTCTGTCCTATCCTCGGACTGAATGACTAGCGCTTCCTCCTGGACCCCGCGCGGGATTGTGGGCGGTCAAGCCGCGCGGCGCCGGTTCCGGCTCCTGCGTTGGCCGGCCGCGCCGGCCCTGGACCCCTTCGTCGACTACTACTGGATAGTCAGCTGGGACCTGGCCGGCGAGGAGCCGTACCAGGTAAGCGTGCTCACCCATCCGTGCGTGCATCTCGTTTTCGAGCCGCGCGGCGCTCTGATCTACGGGGTGGTCCGGGGCGTGTTCACCTACCGGCTGGAGGGCGCGGGCCGGGTCTTCGGCGTGCGCTTCCGCCCAGGTTGTTTCCGCCCGTTCCTGGGATCGGCGGTCTCGGCGATCACAGATCGCAGCCTCGGGGCCGGTGAGATCATCGGCACGGACGCGAGCGCGGTGGCACGCGCGGTGGCCGCTGCGGCCGACGAGGAGGAGGCGGCCGCAGCGGTGGACTGCTTCCTGAGCGCGGTCGCGCCCGCGCCGGACCCGGCCGCGCAGGCGGTGGCCCGCATGGTGGAGGTGGCTGCCGCAGATCTCGCGATAACCCGGGTCGACGAGCTGGCGCGGCGGCTCGGCGTCGGGACCAGGACCTTGCAGCGGCTGTTCGCCGCGTACGTGGGCGTGCCGCCGAAGTGGGTCATCCGGCGGTACCGCCTGCACGAGGCGGCAGAGCGGGCGGTTCTCGGGACCGATGTCGACTGGCCCGGGCTGGCCACCGATCTCGGTTACTGCGACCAGGCCCATCTGATCCGCGACTTCACCGCGACCGTCGGCGCCTCTCCCGCCCGGTACGCTCGTGCCACCGCGAATCGATCGTGATCGCGTCACCACGGCGCGGCGTGACGGCACGAGGCAGGATCCGATGAAGGCAATGGTTCAGGACCGGTTCGGGCCGCCGGACGTGCTGCGGCTGGCGGATACCGGCCTGCCACAGGTCGGGGCCGGCGACGTGCTGGTCCGGGTGCGCGCCGCTGCGCTCAACCCGGCCGATTGGCACATCCTGCGAGGGGACCCGCTGGTCGCGCGGCTGATGGGCGTGGGGCTGACCAGGCCGAAAGCCCGCGTGGCCGGGATCGACGTGGCGGGGGTGGTGGAGGCGGTCGGCGCGAACGTGCGCGGGCTGCGAGACGGTGACGAGGTGCTTGGCTTTTGCCGCGGCGCGTTCGCGGAGTACGCGTGCGCCGCCGCGGACTTGGTGGTGCCCAAGCCGGCGGGCCTTACCTTCGAGCAGGCGGCTGCGGTCCCCATCGCGGCGACGACGGCCCTGCGCGGGATCCGCGACGTGGGCAAGGTGACGGCCGGTCAGCGGGTGCTGGTCAACGGGGCCGGCGGCGGGGTGGGCACGTACGCCGTCCAGATCGCGGCGGCGCTGAGCGCCGAGGTCACCGGGGTGTGCAGCACGCACAACGCCGAGCTGGTGCGCTCGATCGGCGCCGCGCACGTCATCGACTACACCAGGGAGAACTTCACCGACGGGCGGACGCACTACGACGTGATCCTCGACAACGTCAGCAGCCTCCCGCTCACCCGGCTGCGCAGGGCGCTCACCCCCAAGGGGATCCTCGTGCTCAACGGCGGCGGTTCACCCGGCCACGTGTTCGGGCCCGTCGCCCGCATTTTGCGGGCAGTGGTGGCCAACGCGTTCGTCTCACAGCGGCTGCGCCCGCTCCCGTCCCGGCAGAACCGGGACGAGCTGCTCGCCGTGACCGGGCTCATCGAGAACGGCAAGCTCACGCCGGTCGTCGAGCGGACCTACCCCCTGGGCGACACCGCCGAGGGCCTGCGCCACGTGGAGCAGGGGCACACGCGCGGCAAGATCGTCGTCACCGTGGCGTGAGATCGGCAGGCCCGGGAGGCTGCATCATTGCCACCCGGCCGCGTTCAAGCCGGACGTCCCCACCCGGTAGATCCACCGAGCGGGGAACGGCTGCAAGCCGCCGACGGCCCGACGGCCGCCAATAGCCAAGCCGGCCGCGCCGCGCCCGGGCACGGCGCGGCGCATGGGTTCTGGGCAGCGGCTGGGCCTTGCTTTTGCCGCTGAATGCCGCCGACTGGGTGGAGGCCACCGATTTGTGGGTGCCTGGCCCGGAGGAAGGGTGTGTTAACCGAGCCGCGAATGCGGGTAATGCGGGGCCCGGTGCTGGAAGGTCAAAATCGCGGGGTTCTGGATGATGCCATCGCGGATCTCGATGGCCCGCCGGATGGTCTCAGCGGAGTCCCATGCGGCGGCACCGCCGAGCACGGTGCTCAGATGTGGCAAGAGGGCCTCACTGATTTCCCAGGTCGCGGAGTTCCACAGCAGTGATGGACTGTGGTCCACGGCGTAGTAGCAGATGTTGTTGCCCACGGTGAACATCGGGTCATCAAACGACGTGGGCCGTGCCCAGCTGAAGCCCATTCCCGTGTCGCACGACACGTCGACGATGAGAATGCCGGGCGAGTACGCGGCCAGGTCGTCCTCGGTGACAAACATCAGCGGCGCACCAGTGTCTTGGAGCACGCAGTTGGCCACGATGTCGAATCCGGCAAGGTAAGCCGCCATCGGCGCCCGGCCGTTGCCGCCCAGTACCTGGCACCGGGCGGGGCTGCCAGGGTCCCGTTCGAAATGCACCATGCGGGCCGAGTGGATGGGTGAGGCAACGGCGGTCACATCCCGGTGGGTCAGGACGTGGATGTCGGTCACGCCAAGTGCCTTCAGCGCGGTTACCGCGCCCCGGCCCGCCGCACCGAAGCTGATGACCGCCGCCCGGAGCGGGCGGCCGTATTCTCCGGTGGTCCCGGTGAGCTGCATGGCGTGCAGCACCGAGCAGTATCCCGCCAGTTCGTTGTTCTTGTGGAACACGTGCAGGTTGAAGGAGCCGTCGCCGGACCAATGGTGCATCGCCTCGAACGCGATCAGGGTCAGCCGCCGGTCAACACCCAGCTGGGTGATGTCGGAGTTCTGGACGCAGTGCGGCCAGCCCCACAGGACTTGGCCCTCTCGCATCTGGCGAAGATCTTGAGGCAGCGGCTTGGGCAGCACGATGACATCACAGTCGGCCAGCAACTGGTCCCGGCTGCGCATGCCGGCAACCCGGCCCGCCAACTGCTCGTCGGGCATGCCGAAAAACTCACCGTAGCCGCACTCGAGATAGACCGACCGCCGCAGGCTGGCATCGATCCGGTCCAAGTGCAGCGGGTGGATCGCAAGCCGCCGCTCGTTCTCCTTCTGCGACCGTGCGAGCACCCCAACGCTGAGCAGAGCCATGCGTACCCCCATGATCAGGTCCTCATACGGCACACAGGCCATCGGCATGCCCGGTGCGCAGTACACCAGTAACCAGCAACCTAGCGCGCCACAATCGCCGCGCTGAGCTCGCCGTCCCGATCGACGGCGCTCTGGCCGCCGATGCTTCGGCATCTGATCGTCGGGTGTCCGGCTACGGCGTGCCTCCCCGGTACCGTGAGATTAGAGCGGTCACCCGCCGGACTGGTCACCTGGGATCGCTATCAGGTCTGGACCGGCCCGGCAGTGAGCCGGGCAATCTGCAGATCCCGAAGATGGAGCCGAGATGGCGCGAGTTCTCTACACGGCGCAGGCAACGGTCACAGGCGGCCGGGCAAGCGGCCACGGGCGCACGAACGACGGAGCCCTGGATGTGCAGCTCCGCTCGCCGAAGGAGATGGGCGGCGAGGGCGGTGGCACGAACCCTGAACAGCTCTTCGCCGTGGGCTATGCGGCCTGCTTCGAAAGTGCCCTGGGCGTGGTCGGCCGTCGTGAACGCGCCGAGGTGGGTGATGTCTCGGTCGACAGCCGTGTGAGCCTGCTGCCCACCGAGGAGCGTGGTTTCAAGCTCGCCGTGGAGCTCGACGTAACCCTGCCGCAGGTTCAGGACCCTGAGCAGGCGGCGCGGATCGTTGCTGCCGCCCATCAGGTGTGCCCGTACTCCAATGCCACCCGGGGCAACATCGACGTGACGCTGACCGTGAACGGCCGGGACATCGGCTGAACCGCTATGGGACGATGACCAGCGGCACCGGCGAGTGACGGGCAAGGCTGACAGCGACCGAACCGACAACCCGGTGGGTGGCGTGTGACGAACTGCCCACCACGATCGCCACGGTGCTGCCGAGGCCGGTAGCGTTGCCGGCGCCGGCATCGCCGATCGCTGTGGCCATCGCGATCAGCTCCCCGGGGACAATGCCCTGGCGCCGCTCGAACCCCCAGGCCACCGCGCGGTCGCGCAGTTGCGCAGCGGCCGCGGCGCGCAACTGTTGCTCGATCTCGTCGAAATCGGACTCCATCTCGGCTATGGCGCCCGGTGACAGCATGGCGAGGCTGGACAGGTGGGCCACGTACACGACGTCGATGCGGCCGGTCCGGTCCTGCAGCAAGCGGACCGCAGCGTCGAGCGCCCGGCTGGCGGGCGGCGAACCGTCATATCCGACGACGAGATGCAAGAACCCAGTGGGCGTGGCAGTGGTCACGGTGGTCAACATTAGCGGGGCGGCCGTCGCGCCCAATGGCCGGTTACTTGGGTGGGCGCCCGAGCGGCGGGCGGATCGGGCGAATCTGGGGGGTGGGTGGCCGGCGCTCGCCAGCCCACAGTGCCGGCACGGCATGGACGTCGGCAGCCACCGCATAGGCGGCCTGCTCATAATTGACCCGCCAGCCAACGAAATCCACCCATGCCTCGGCTGGGTCGCGCTCGATCGGGAAGTCGACTTCGCGCATCCGGTCAATCGCGTCGAGGAACTCCTGATAGGTCAGGCTGATCCTGCCAGGCACGTCCGATTCCTCGGGCACCTTGACGCCCATCGCCTGCGCGATCTGGCTGAAGCACTGGAATCCGGCCCGCAGGCATAGCCGGGCCGGCACGGTGGGCGCCGACTGGGGCGACAGCGCCAGGAACAAGGCGGCGGAGTCCAGCACAGCCAGCAACGCGGTGACCCAAGACGATAGCGGCCTGGGTGAGCGGAACCGGACCAGGGGCAGGTAGGTGGTGTGACCTTCCGCGACGTCGGCCGCCCACACCTCCCAGCGGGCATACAGATCGGGCAGGGTATCGATGGTGGACACGCCCGATCCAAGGGCGTAATGGGTGCGTGCCAGCAGTTCCGGCCCCCAAGAAGGCACGCCCGCCCGGGCGTTCAGCAGCGCCACCTCGGTTTCCCTCCGGTTGAACGCCGCGTACAGGGTCGGCAAGTAGGCGATCTGCAGGGTGACGATCACCAGGCCCGTCGCCCCGGCGGCAGTGACAATGGCCGACGGCGCGCCGCCGGCGGGCACCGCAAAACCCAGGGTGAATAGCGCGGACCCAGCCGTGCTAAAGGCCGACCCCAGGCCTCCGGCTTCGAACGGCCACAGCAGCAGCCAAAACCCGATGAAGGAGGTCGCCAGCCAGGCCGTCAGCTGGCCGAGCAAAATCGCGGCAGCCTGGGCGGCGAGCACCCGGTCGCGGCGGCGGTAATCGGCGATGGCGCCTGCCATCAGCCGGAAGGCCCCGTTGACGATCCGGTCCACCCACCGGGTCAGCCAACTGCTGACCGGGCGCGGCACGATTAGCGTGCCGACGGCGCTGGCCCACGCGGTGAGCACGAGCAAAGCTCCCGCAACCGCGGCCACCGACCGTCCTGCAAGCGGCACCACCATGAATTCTCCCGGCGGTCAATGACTGTGCGGCCTATCGAGCCACAGCACCACGGCCACAGCCAGCCGCGCATCGGGCGCCGCAAATCTACCGGGGAACCCGGGCAAACGTAAGGCGCCGGAATCGCCCGCCATGGTGCACCACAGGTGCGGAGGCCCCCGGAACTGGGATGTCAGCATTGCTCTGACACCTGCTCCTAGCGCTCATCACGTGGCCTGTGGCTCTCACATACCTTCACCGCCGCCTGCCTTCGCGGGCAGTGGCGGTCGTGCACCGAACCCGGCAGTTAATGGAGAACCTAGCCCCGCTGCCCCCCGGGGAGCGGTCAGGTGACGCCGCCGCTGGCGAGGCAGACAATGGCGGCGATCTCCCAGATTGACGCGGCTCGACCGGCTGGTGGTTGCGAAGCGGTCTGGCCGGCCGCCTCGCCCAACATCTCGGCCGCGGCGCTCGCTGAACTGGGTGGGGAGACACACTGAGGCTAGCGAGGAGCGCCAGGGAGGGTGCAGTTGGCGGGGAATGAGGACCAAGGGTACGGCTCGGTGCGGCTTGCTTCGGCCGCCGGTCGTTGGGTGCTGGCGGTGGCGGTGCTGGGCGAGGCGATGATTCTGCTGGAGGCGACGGTTGTCAACGTGGCGTTGCCGACGATCGGCCGTGATCTCGGCGCGGGCGTCGCGGGGCTGCAGTGGACGCTGAACGGCTATGTGCTTACGCTCGCGGCGCTTGTCTTGGTGGGCGGTTCGCTCAGCGACATCTACGGCCGGCGTCGCATATTCATCCTGGGGGTAGTGGTCTTCGTGGCCGCGTCGGCGCTTTGCGCGGCCGCCCCGACGATCGAGGTGCTCATTGTTGCCCGGTTCGTCCAGGGGATTGGGGGGGACTCCTTACACCAGGGAGCCTTGCGATCATCGACGCAGTCTTTCGTCCCGATGATCGCACCCGGGCGATCGGTGCGTGGGCAGGTCTGGGTGCGGTCGCGGGCGCGATAGGCCCCTCCGTCGGCGGGTACCTAACCGACGCGGTGTCGTGGCGCGCGGTCTTCCTGATCAATCTTCCGCTGGGGGCTTTTGTCGTCGTAGCCGCGGTCCTCCATGTGCCAGAGACCCGGGACCCGACGCGTGCTGGCGGCCTGGATCTGCGCGGCGCCGCGCTCGCCACGCTGGCCATCGCAGGAGTGTGCTTTGCGCTAATTGAGGCGTCCGGGGGCCTGACACCAGCGGTGATTGCCGCCTTGGCCGCCGGCCTGGCCGCCACGGCTGCCTTTGTCGCCGTTGAGCGGCGGGCCAGGCACCCTATGCTTCCGCTGGCGTTGTTCCGGTCCCGCCAGTTCGCCAGCGCCAACCTGCTCGCGCTGGTCACCTACGCGGCGCTCGGTGGCGTGATCTTCCTGTTCGTCGCATTCCTGCAGATCACACTCGGCTACACCGCACTTCAAGCCGGTGCCGCCACACTGCCGATCACCATGCTGCTACTGATCCTCTCCACCCCATCGGGGGCGATCGCCCAGCGAATCGGCCCGCGGATCCCGCTGACGATCGGAGCTGTCCTGGCCGGTGCGGGACTGCTGCTGATGGCACAGATCCACCCCGGCGACATGTACCTCCCCGCGGTGTTGCCCTCGCTGATCGTATTCGGGGTCGGTCTCGCCGCGCTGATCACCCCGATCACCGCGACGGTCCTGGCGAGCGTCGATTCACGGCACTCCGGGATCGCTTCCGCCGTTAACAACGCGCTCTCGCGCCTCGGTCAAATGATCGCGGTTGCAGCCCTTCCCCTTGCCGCAGGGCTTTCCGGCTCCGCTTTCGAGGACCCTGCCAGAATGGCAGCCGGCTTCCCGGTCGCCATGACCGTTGCCGCTGGGGCGTCTTTCGCAGCCGCGCTGCTCGCCTGGACCACGATCAGCGACGACGCCCTGAGCCGATCCGGAACGGACACCCAGCAAGTACCAAAGGAACTCCCGCTGTCCCTCAAGCGACACTGCTCGGTGGCCGGCACCCCGCTTGCCTCGTCCCTGACTTCGCCGCCCGGTTCCCGCCCGCCGATCGCCAAGGAGCCGTGACTGCTGCTCCTCCACGCAGCCCTCGCTCCACGAGGAGGACATGATCGCGTCCAGCGGGACACTGTCGTTCTGACCAGATGCGCGCGATCAGCGCGGGTTGGGGCGGGGGACGCCTCCGATGACAGCTGCGCACACGCCAAGACCTGTTCGGTGCGCCACGGGACGGTCAGGACTCTTCAGCGAGGGCTGCGAGCCGGTCGAGCGAGGCCCGGAGCTTCCCCGCCGTGGTGGCCCGGGCCCGCGGAAGGCGCTTCCTATCCGTCAGCTGAGTCCAGTCATAGGTGTGGGTAACCCGCGTGCGTGAGGTGCCGATGGGCTCCAGTTCCCAGCGCCACAGGTGCCCCGGCGGCCTCTTTCCCGCCTCGGCGGGCATCCAGGCAAGCCGGCGGCCCTCGTCGAACTCGACCACGTGGTTCTCCCGGATGCTGCCCTTGGTGAGCGTCATCGTGAAAACCTCACCGGCGCGGCGGACGCGCTGCCCGGCAGGTGCCATGGCCAGGTTGTCGTTGCCGTCCCAGCGTGGCTGCTGAGCCGGGTCGGCGATCAGCTCGAAGATCCGCCCTGCCCCTGCCGCGATCTCGCGGCTGGCGCTGACTACCCGTGGCAGCTCCCGCTGAGTTGTCATGCACCCATCCAACCACCCGGCTCAACGGCGCTGCTCCTACTCCGCGGCCGTGCCCGGCCGTGGGATGAAGTCGAGCAGGGCCTGGTTGACCTGGTCGGCGTGGGTCCAGATGATCGCGTTCGGGCCGCCGTCGATGACGATGCGGCGGACGTTGCGGATCAGAGCGGGCAGCCGGTCCCCGGTCGCCTCGGGGGGGAAGATGCGGTCCTGGCTGCCCTGTACGACCAGGACCGGGACATCGACAAGGGGAAGGTCACCGCGGAAGTCCTCCAAGCATGCTGCGACGCAGTCCAGGGCGGCCGTGGCTGACGTGCGGACGGCGACGTGAAAGCTGTTCTGCCACGCCTGGTCGCTGACGTGGCTGCCGCCGAGAACGGCGATGTTGTAGAACCTGTCCAGGAAGGCCTTAGCCGCCGCGGGCCGGTCCGCGCAGACGCTGGCCATGTACTCGTCAAAGACACTGCGGGCGAGGCCCTCGGGGTTGTCATCGGTGCGCAGCAAGAACGGCGGCAGCGGTGCCAGCAGCGCCGCGCCGCGGACTAGCGCGGAGCCATAGGTGGCCAGGTAACGAGTCACCTCGCCGGTCCCCATGCCGAATCCCACCAGCACCACATCGTGCAGGCCGAGATCGCTCAGCAACACGCTGAGGTCAGATGACAAGGTGTCGAAGTCATAGCCCCTGCTGGGCCGGCTCGAGGCGCCGAAGCCCCGCCTGTCGTAGGTGATGACTCGGTGCCCGGCTGTCAGCAGGGCAGCCTCCTGCTTCTCCCACGAGTGGCCGTCGAGCAGGTAGCCGTGCACCAGGACGACAGGCGGCCCGGATCCGTGGTCCTCGTAGTACAGCTGGATAGCGCCGGAGTTCTCATGCCCGACGGTGACAAAAGGCAATGACGGCCTCACCAAGGTTGTCGGGGCGCTCCGCGGAGCTGAGCCGTGATTGGTGTCGGCGGCCGTGATTCAGGGCCGCCGGCACCAGCCAGGGGTAGTCGCCGGTTACGGATGGTGTTTGGTCAGGTGGTGGCGTGCACGGCGTCGAGGATGACCCTGGTGACCAGGCCTGGGTTGGAGATCATCGACAGGTGCGGGGCGCCGGGGGCCATGGTGATGTGGGCGTGTGCTCGCCGGGCCATGGCCAGCAGTTCGGCGGGCGGGATGGCGTGGTCGGCGGTGCCGATCACGGCCCAGGACGGGATCGTCTTCCAGGCCGGGACACCCGACTTCTGGGTCAGCGCGATCGAGGTCAGCGGCCGCTGGGTGGCCGCCAGCACCGCGGCTTCGCGGGCCGGCAGGCCGTTGGCCATGCACGAGGGGAACACGCTCTGCTTGATGTAAACGTCGACGGCGCCGGAGGGAGCGCCTGGATAGGGCTGCACGGTCACGTTCGCCGACGGCAGCACGCATGAACCTGGGTGAGCGGTGACAAGCTGTTCCTCTCCGTTGTTTGCCGAGATTGCAGATGCGCGCCTGTGTTATCCGTCTGCGGACGTGCCTGCCTGCAAGGTCGCTATCTGCGCCCGGGCGGCAGTCACGAGTTCCGCATTCGTGTGCGCGTGGCCGTGGAGGCCCCAGCCCCCGTCGGGTGCCTCGGTGAGCAGCACCCAGGTCCGGCTGGCCAGCGCCGGGTCACCGGCCGCGTCTGCCACGATGCTCGTCAGCCGCTCGACTACGGCCAGCTGCTTGCCGCGGTCCAGCGCCCCCGCGTTTGTGAGGACCTGGACTCGCACATAGTTGCCGTCGCCGTCGACGTTGGCCAGGGAGCCTGCGGGCAGGTCGTGGATGAACGCAGCGGTGTTCTGCCGGAACATCGGGATATCCGGCACTTGCTCGATGGTCATGACCGCGGTGGCGAGGTCCACGGCGAGCCGGCGCTTGTCAGTGAACGTCCCGGCAGTCGCATAGACGTCGATCATGGGCATGGCGAATGCTCCGAGTCTTAGTAGAAGCGGTGACCTTGGTAAAAGCGTTCTGCCGGCTATGCGGCGCGGTTCTCGGCGGCCGCTCTGATGAGGTCGGCAACCTTGCCTGGATGGGAGACCATGGCGACGTGGCTGGAGGGGGCCTCGATCGTGGTCGCGCCCATCCGGCTGGCGAACATGCGCTCGGCGTCCGGCGGGATCGCCTGGTCCTGTGTGGCGACCAGATACCAGGACGGCAGCGACTTCCACGCCGGAGCGCCCATCACGTCGGTGAACGCGGCGCCGGCGAGGGGCTGCTGCACGGCGTGCATCACCTTGGCCCGGACGGGGTCGACGTCGGCCGCGAAATGCTTGACGAAGTCGTCCTCGGGCAGCCAGCCGAAGCCCCGGGAGTCGGTGAACAGGTGCTCCAGCGCCGGGGGCGTGGGTCCCTGGGACAGCAGCGCGCCGAGCGATTCCCCCTCATCCAGCCCGAACGCCGCGATGTACACCAGGCCAGCCACGTTCGGCGCATCCGTGCCGAGCGCGGTCATGATCTGGCCGCCGTAAGAGTGCGCGGCGACGATCGTCGGGCCTTCTTGCAGGTTCAGTACCTGGCGCAGCCGGGCGACATCGTCGGCCAGTGCGGTCATCGGGAATTGTGGGGCCGTGACGTGGTAGCTGTCGGCCTGCAGGCGCTCGATGACACCGCTCCAGCAGGAGCCGTCGGCCCAGGCGCCGTGCACGAGGACGATGTTGGGTCGGGCGGTCATGGCAGTGCTTCCTTCCCTGGCCGGGGTGGCGGTGGTTTCTCACCCAGACTGGGCTGCCGGACGCCGCAGGGGTATCCGCATGATGACTGAACCTGCCGCCCGCAAGGCAGGTGCGGTTAGGCTGCCGAAGGCCCGGCCGGGCTGGCCGGCCGGGTCAGCCACTGGCCGGCGGCTCGGCGGCCTGGCCGGTCAGATCGCGGAGCTGATGGCGGCCCGCGATGCCCAGCTTGGGGTAGGAGTGGTACAGGTGTGAGGCCACGGTGCGCGGGGACAGGAACAGCCGGTCGGCGATCTCGGCGTTGGTCAGGCCGCGGCTGGCGAGCAGGACGATCTCGCGTTGCTGCGCGGTCAGCCCGGCGAGGGCGCTCGGTGGGGTGGGCACGGCCGCCGTCGTCACGCCGCAAGCGCGCAGTTCCGCCTCTGCGCGGCGGGTCCAGGGAACAGCCCCCAGGCGCCGGAACGTCTCTAGCGCCGCTGCCAGGACGGGTTTGGCATCGTTGATCCGCCGCTGCCGCCGCAGCCACTCGCCGTAGTCCAGCCGCAACTGGGAACGCTCGAACGGCCAGGTGTCCCCGGCCGGGCCGGACAGAACCTTACGAAAGTGGGCCTCGGCTTCAGCGGGCTCGGCGAGCAGGCCGCGGGCTCGGGCGGCGATCTGCTCGAACCGCGGGCCGGGTGCCGGGTCCACCAGGGCAAGCGCCCTTTCCACCAGGGCGCGCGTCTCGAGGTGACGCTCCGCCCGCGCTGCCGCCGCAGCCAGGTCGGCGATGCCCAGGTAGGAGATGTGGTAGTGCAGCGGCGTGCCATCGGTCCTGAAGAGCTGGCTGAGCTGGCCGTAGGCGGCCAGGTAGCTGCTGTCGGCCAGCGCCGCGAGGCCCGCGGCGTGCCGGGCCCTGGCAGTGAACGCACGGTATTGCTCTGGGTCGAGGAGGGCGAGCGCGCGGGCCAGCAGCGCCTGCACCCGGTCCTGGTCGCCGCGCAGGGCCAGCACCGTCGCGGTGCCGAGGTCGGCCGAGGCGGCGACGGTCTCCATCTTGTAGGCGGCAGCCGTGTCGGCGGCCTCGGGGGCGACCGCGAGCGCCTCGTCCCATCGCCCGCTGTCGATGCAGGCCCACTGCAGCGCCGACAGCGTGCCACCGCTGCGGGCGCGCATGCCAGGAGCGCGCAGCCGGCTGAGCGTGCCCTGCATCAGCTGGACCGCGAGTTCGGTCTCGTCCAGGAGCCAGGCCGCCGCGCCGATCGCACCGGCCTGGTCGTCGCGGGTCCGATCGGCCACCCGGTGCAGGAGGAGAATGGTCTCGGCTTTTTGCCCGAACGGGTCCATGGACGCCCGTATCCACACGCGCTGCTGGTCGGCGTGGTCAGCCGGCCAGTCCGGTGGCCGCGGCACCGGGTCCTTCAGACGGTCAAGCGTGCTCAGCAGCTCCTCACGGCCAGATGGGTTTCCGGTCTGGTAGGCGACCGTGGCTGCGAGCCCCAAAGCGTGCGAGGCGATGACCGGCAGGCGTGACGATGCCTGCTGCGCGACGGAGATGAGCAAGGCGAGCGCCTCCGCCTGCCGGTTGGACCAGACATACGCCCAGCCGATATCCAGCCGGGCGGCGATGCGCAGGTCCGGGTCGGCGGTCATCGCCAGCACCCGGGTGGCCAGCTCCCTTACCCAGTCCGGCTGCCCGGCGAGCAAGGCGAGCGAAGCGGCGGCCAGCAGGCGCCGCGCCCTGTCGTACTCAGCGGGGGTGAGTTCGGCGGCGCGTTCCAGAGCCCGCGCGGCCGCAGCAAGCCCGCCGCGCCGCTGCGCATCCGCGGCGGTCTCCTCCAGCAGCGACGCCACCCGCTCGTCAGGTTCCAGCGCGGCCGCCGCCAGGTGCCAGGCATAGCGGTCGGGCTGGCCGCGGAGCGCCTCGGCGATCGTCACGTGGGCCGTGGCGCGCTCGGCGAACGGAGCAGCGTGGTAGACCGCAGCGCGGACGAGCGGATGGTTGAAATGCGGTCCCGAACTGCCCACCCGGATCAGGCCAGCCGTTTCAGCGGGGGCGAGCGCAGTGGCGGTCAGCCCGGGCACGGCCGCCGCGGTCAGGTCCGCACTGTCGGCGACCGCAGCCAGCAGTAGCGCGGCCCGTGCCGACCGGGGAAGGGAGCCATATTGGGCGGCGACGATGGCGGCGAGCCGCTCGGTGGGCGGTAGCAGTTCCGTGGCCCAGCGCCGCCCGGCGGCCGGATCGGCCGCGATCACCCTGGACAGCTCGATCAGCGCCATCGGGTTGCCGGCCGCCTGAGCCAGCACCAGCTCCCGGGCCCGGCCGCGCGGCGGCCGCGGCTGCTCATCCAGCAGACGGCCCGCGTCCTGGGTGCTCAACGGCGCCAGCAGCAATTCCGGGAAGTCGCGTGCGAAACCCGCGGGCGGGACGGTTCCGCGCGCGGAGAGCAGCAGCGCGAGCCGTTCGGAGTCCAGCCGCCGGGCAGCAAACGCCAGCGCGTCCACCGAGCCACCGTCCAGCCACTGCGCGTCGTCTACGACGACTAGCAGCGGCGGATCCTCGGACAGGTCAGCAAGCAGGGTGAGCATCGCGAGGCCGGTCAACAAGGCATCGGGCGGGACCGGATCCGCGGCCAGCGCGAACGCCCCCAGCAGCGCTTTCGCCTGCCGGTCCGGCAGCCCCGGCACCCGGTCCAGCACCGGCCGAAGCAGCTGGTGCAGCCCGGCGAATGCCAGGTCCTGCTCGGACTCCCGGCCGGCCGCCAACAACACCCGCATCCCCGCCGACCTGGCCTGCCCTACCGCCTCGGCCAGCAGGACGGTCTTGCCCATGCCCGCCTCACCCAGCAGTACCAGCACGCGGCTGTCCGCTGGTGGCGGATCCACCAGCCCACGCAGCCGGGACAGCTCGCTATCCCGGCCAATCAGCCCGCCGTCCCTGGACAATCGCTACCTCTCCGGCACCCCGCAGCCCCGATATAGGCAAAATAACCGGTTGCAGGAAGGTGAGTGCGGTCAGGTTGACGCCCGGACGCGGACCGCGCCGCCGGCCACCATGGTTAGGGGTGGTCTCCGAACGGGCCCAGCACGCCGCCGTCGATCCGGAGCGACTCCAGGACAGCGAACGCGTTGTCGAAGGTGAAGACGTCGGCGGCGGCTAGCTTGCCGAGATACTTCTTGGTCACCGGGGCCGCCGCCTGGGCCGACGCTGCGTCGAGGTATGCCTTGAAGATCGCCCAGGCGTTGTCCCCGTATTTCTTGAAGAACGGCGTCGGATTCAGGTTCTGCAGGGTGGCACGGGCACTGGCCTGCAGGTCGGCGACGTAGGCGATCTGTAGTTCCGCGTCGCCACGCGTGCCGAGGCGCCCGAGGTGCCCGGCAACCAGGGTGTGCCACGGGTAGCTCATCGCGATGTCCTGGGCTTGGATCCAGCCGGGGATGTCCTGGGAGACGGCGACGTTCTTGAACGGTGCCCACCGGGGGAAGATCACATCCACCAGCATGAGCGTCTGCTGGCCGGGCGCCCAGATGAAGATGTTGTCCGGGGTGTGATTGGGCCCGTGGAAGGCGAGTTCCAGGGTCTGGCCTCCCACCGTCAAGGTGTAGCGGTCCTCGAACGTCACCTCCGGGGGTGGGCGGTTCGGGTCGTTGTCGCGCAGCAGCAGGGTGCGGCACTCGCTGTGACCGATCCGTACCACATCAGAGCCGAGCAGGGACGATGCCCCGATGTGGTCGGCGTGGGAGTGCGAGTAGACCAGGTGAGTGACCTGGCTGGGCCTGCCGTTGGCCTGGGTAACGGCGCCGATCGCGCGCAGCAGGTTGTGGCCGATGGTCGGCGGCGCATCGATCAAGACAACACCGTCTTGGGTGGTGAGGAACATGGCCGTGTAGAAAGAGTCGGTCACCCAGTACAGGGCGCCCTTGATCTGGCCGACGAAGTAGCCGTCGGCGTTGACCGGGGGCCCGAGTGCCCTTTTGGGCACCGGCGCGAATTGGCCTGGCGGGCAGACCGGCCCCGCCGCCCGGGCGGTACCCGCCAGCGGCCCGCCGAGCAGGGCGGCCGCGGCCGTGCCGGCCGCCGCCGCCCCCGTGCCGGCGAGGAAGGTGCGACGGCTCGCCGGCGGTTTGGCAGACTCAGCAGTCATGGCCCGCACCTCACCTGCATGTGCCGACTTTCGACGGTCATGGCTGCTCCCTTCTGCCTCTGGTCGTCGGCTGGCGTGCGCATCCGTGTTGCCTGCGGGTGCTTGCCAGCGGGCGCCTGCGCGCTGCCATCGTCATGCCGGGAGGGCCGCGCTCGTATCCGCCAAGTGGCCGGCGCACGTGGCCAGCCGTGGCCGGGCGGCGGCTGGCTGGTACGCCAGCGGGTAGCGGCCGCGGCGGCACGACCGGGATTACCTGGATAAACGCGCTCCGCTCCTGGCTGGCGTCGCGGCTGGTGCGCTGGCCCAAGGTGCGGTATAGCGTCGGTGTCGTGCCGGGGTCCGCAGATTCGCCGATGCGGGGAGGCGCGGCGCAGTTGCTGGGCCATCGCGCCGAACGTGACGTGCTGGACCGGTTCCTGGCGCGGTCCGGGTGGGTGAGAGCCGGACTCTGGTGGTACGTGGCGAGCCGGGCGTGGGCAAGACGGCGCTGCTGAAATATCTGGCCGGGCGGGCATCGGGCTGCCGGGTGGCGGCCGCCACGGGTGTCCAGTCGGAGATGGAGCTGGCGTTCGCCGGGTTGCATCAGTTGCTGGCGCCGATGCTGGATCGGCTGGAGCGTCTGCCGGGGCCGCAGCGTGATGCGCTCCGGACTGCGTTCGGGATGAGTGCCGGACCGGTGCCGGACCGGTTTTTGGTCGGCTTGGCCGTGCTTGGCCTGCTGTCCGAGATGGCTGCGGCTCGGCCGCTGGTGTGCCTGGTCGATGACGAACAGTGGCTCGATCATGCCTCCGCACAGATCCTGGCGTTCGTGGCGCGTCGGCTAGGGGCGGAGGCGGTCGGGCTGGTATTCGGGGCCCGTGTCCCGAGCGGTGACCTGGCGGGATTGCCGGAGCTGGTGGTAGGCGGCCTGCGAGAAGACGATGCGCGCGCGCTGCTGGGTTCGGTGCTGACCGGACCGATGGACGAGCGGGTGCGCGATCAGATAGTCGCCGAGACGCGCGGCAACCCGCTAGCGCTGCTGGAGCTGCCACGCGGTTTGACGGCCGCAGAGCTGGCTGGCGGTTTCGGGCTGCCCGGCGCGCTGTCGCTGCCACGGCGGATAGAGGAGAGCTTCCGGCGGCGCGTCGAGGCTCTTCCGGCCCGGACCCGGCTGCTGCTGCTGCTCGCCGCGGCCGAGCCCACCGGGGACCCGGTGCTGCTGTGGCGGGCGGCCGGGCAGCTTGGGATCGGCGCCGAAGCGGCGGGGCCCGCGGCCGAGGCGGGCCTGGCCGAGTTCGGCGCCCGGGTGCGGTTCCGCCATCCGCTGGTGCGTTCGGCGGCCTACCGGTCGGCGACGCTGGAGGAGCGACAGCAGCTGCACCGCGCCCTGGCCAAGGCCACCGATCCGGCGATCGATCCGGACCGCCGCGCCTGGCACCGGGCCCACGCCGCCCCCGGGCCGGATGAGGATGTCGCCGCGGAACTTGAGCGCTCAGCCGACCGGGTGCAGGCACGCGGCGGGCTGGCCGCCGCGGCGGCGTTCCTTGAGCGGGCTACGCTCCTGACGCCCAATCCGGCGCAACGGGCCGGGCGGGCTCTGGCCGCGGCGCAGGCCAAGGTCCAGGCGGGCGGGTCCGGCGCGGCGCTGGACCTGCTGGCCATGGCCGAAGCCGGGCCGCTCAGCGAGCTCCAGCATGCTCGTGTCGATCTCGCGCGCGCCCAGCTCGCGTTCGCCACCAGCCGGGGCAGCGACGCCGTACCCCTGCTGTTGCAGGCCGCCAAGCAACTGGAGCCGATCGACGCCGGTCTTGCCCGGGCGACCTACCTGGACGCGATGATTGCCGCGAACTTCGCTGGCCGCCTCGCCGGTCCCGGTGCCGACGTGCTGGCGGTGGCCCGGGCGGTCAGTGCGGCGCCGCCACCGCTGCATGCGCCGGGCGCATCCGATCTGCTCCTCGACGGCCTGGCAACGCACTATAACGAGGGGTACGCGGCCGCATTGCCGATCCTGCGCAGGGCACTGATCGCCTTCGGCGGCGGCATGCCCGCTGACCAGGAGCTGCGCTGGCTGTCGCTGGCGTTTGCGGCGGCGATACACATCTGGGATGACGATCGCGCCGAGGTGCTCTCCAAGCGGTACGTCGAGCGTGCCCGCAAGGTCGGCGCGCTCATTGAGCTTCCTTTGGCCCTCAGCAGACGCGCATACGTGCTCCTCTCCGCTGGTGAGCTGACCGCCGCGGCAACACTGGCCGAGGAGGTGCAGGCGGCCACAGAGGCGACAGGGATCAACTTCACGCCGTATGCCGCTATGGGCCTCGCCGCCTTGCGAGGTGACGAAACCGAGGCGTCCGCGCTGATCGAAGCCACCCTCAAGGACGTGCCATCGCGAGGCGAGGGACTCGGGATAACCGCGGCCGAGCGCGCGAACGCAGTGCTGAACAACGGTCTCGGCCACTACCAGAACGCCCAGGCCGCGGCCCAGCGGGCCACCGTCAACGACCGGGAGCTGGGCTTCTCAAACTGGGCGTTGGCCGAGCTGATCGAGGCCGCCACACGCAGCGGGATAAGCGAGACAGCCGCCGGTGCCTACCGGCGGCTCGCCGAGATCACCAGCGCCAGCGGCACCGACTGGGCGCTGGGTCTCCAGGCGCGTTCGCACGCGCTACTGAGCGAAGGCGAGGAGGCCGAGGGCCTATACCGCCAGGCGATAGCCCGCCTCGGCCGGACCCGTGCCCGTACCGAGCTGGCCCGCGCCCACCTGCTGTACGGCGAATGGCTGCGCCGGGAGCGCCGCCGCGCCGACGCCCGGGAGCAGCTGCGTACCGCCCACCGCATGCTGGAGGCGATGGGCATGGAAGCGTTCGCCGAACGGGCCGGGCGCGAGCTGCGGGCCACCGGCGAGACCGCTCGCAAGCGCACCGTCGCCACCACGGTTGAGCTGACTGCACGGGAGGCCCAGATCGCCCGGCTGGCCCGCGACGGGCTGTCCAACCCGGAGATCGGCACCCGGCTGTTCCTCAGCCCGCGCACCGTCCAATACCACCTGCGCAACGTCTTCACCAAGCTCGGCATCAGCTCGCGCGGCCAGCTTTACCGCGTCCTCCCCAACGGCCGGGCTGCCGTCCCGCCCCGCTAGCGGGACCAACACGTTGTGACCGTGCGGGTTGCAGGCCGACACTCCTGATCCGCCTGACTGGATGATCTGCGTGCGGCTAGCGGGCTACCGGGTCCCAGCCACGCAGGTGCTTCACCAGCGCCCTGGCGGTGCCCGGCGGCCGCGGGGCCGGCGTCATGGTGTTTACTGGTAGTGGTTGTAGTGGAAGTTCGTGTTCGTGTCACAGCGCCTGCGAAGTTCTGACAGCGGGCGCCTCTGATTTCACAGTCCGGCTTTCCAAGCCAGGCGGCCCGCAGCAGCCCAGGACCCGCGCACGCGGATCCCGAAGGTCGTCTCAGCAGGAGAAAGCACAATGGCTCAGGGCACAGTGAAGTGGTTCAACGCCGACAAGGGCTATGGTTTCATCGCCCCCGACGACGGCACCGCCGACGTCTTCGTTCACCACTCCGCCATCAAGACTGACGGTTACCGCAGCCTCCAGGACAACCAGCGGATCGAGTTCACCGCCACCCAGGGCGCTAAGGGCCCGCAGGCCCAGGACGTCCGCCCGATCTGACAATCCGGCGCAGCGGCGGAACGCGCCGACCGGCGGCGGAACAGCCCCGGCCCGAGGCAGCCGACCGCTGACCCCAGGCGCGGGCTTCGGGGTGCATGCGTAGCGCGCGCGCCCCGGAGACCTGGGCACCCTCTGTGATAGCCACGGATGCCGGCCAGCAAATATCGGCCGTTCTGGCGCGGCAGCGGCTGCAGTCCAGCCCGGCTGGCCTCGGGTGGCAGCTCGGCCGGCGAATGAGAAACGACCCGGTGTGGTGACAGCATGGTGAGCAGGACAGGCAGCTAAAGGAGACGTCCATGACCCAGGTCCCGAGCGGGCAGCTCAGCCTGGGTGAGCTTGCCCGCTGCCACGAAGTGATCCGGGCACAGTTCGGCGGGTACGAACGCTGCCACCGCGAGACTGGCCATGAGCCACTGCCCCACCACGTGCGGGGCCGGTCCTGGTCAGGGAGCTGGTCAGCTGGTACAGCGCGCATCCAGTTCGGGGTGGGCTGCGATGACAGGTGCGGGTTCGCCGACGAAGTGTCGATGTGGGGTGGCCCGGGTGAGGCATTCACGGCGGCGCGGCGGAAGCGGAGGCACCCACGCTGACAGCCAGCAGGTCCGAAGGCGACTCCCTGAACTAGGCCATCGTGACCGGTGCAAAATGGCTACGCCGGCTGTGTTTGCCGATGCCGGATGGTGCCGTCGGCCATGATGTCGCCGTCGGGGCACCGCCATTGGACCTTGCCGCCCTCGAACTGCTCCTGGTACAGCGACGCGTACACGCCGCCTTGGCGCAGCAGGGAGCGGTGGGTACCGGATTCCACCACGCGCCCGGCATCGATGACGTTGATGACGCCGGCATTGACGATGGTGGACAGGCGATGGGCGATGGCGATGGTGGTCCGTGACCCCATGAGGGCATCGAGGGCCTTCTGGACCTCCCGTTCGCTGGCCGTGTCGAGGGCGGAGGTCGCCTCGTCCAGGATCAGGATGCGCGGGTCGTGCAGCAGGACCCGCGCGATGGCCAGGCGCTGTTTCTCGCCGCCGGACAGGCGGTACCCCCGCTCGCCCACGATCGTGTCGTAGCCGTCGGGGAACTCCATGATCCGGTCGTGGATGTGCGCGGCCCGGGCGGCTTCCCCGACCTCCGCCATAGAGGCGGCGGGACGGCCGTAACGGATGTTGGCCAGGATGCTGTCGTGGAAGAGGTAGCTCTCCTGGGTCACGAAGCCAATGGCGGCGGCCAGTGATGCCTGGCGGACGTTCCGGACGTCGGCGCCGTCGACCTGGACCGAGCCGCCGGTGACGTCGTACAGCCGCGGGATCAGGTAGCTGATGGTGGTCTTGCCGGCCCCGCTCGGCCCGACCAGCGCCACGAGCTGGCCGGGGCCGGCTTCGAGGCTGACGCCCGCTAGCGCGTCCACCGGCGCGCCGGGGTAGCGGAAGTGGACCTCCCGGAGAGCCATCCCGCCACCGCTGATCGCCGGCAAGTCGACAGCGTCGGGAGCATCGACGATGTCGGGCACCAAGGCCAGGTACTCGAAGACCCGTTCGAACAAGGCCAGGGACGATCGCAGCTCCACTGAGACCTGCAGAAGCTGCCCGATCGGGAAGTACAGGCGGGTCTGCAGCGTGGTGAACGCGACGACGGTGCCGGTGGAGATGGCCGTGCCGTGCGCGAGCAGCAGGCCGGCGACCAGGTAGACCGCAGCCGGGGTGATCGACAGGAACGACTGCACGATGGCGTAGAAGCCTTGGCCGATCATCTGCTGGCGGACTTCCAGGCCGGCCAGGCGCTGGTTCTCCTCGTGGTAGCGGGTGGCGTCGCGCGCCTGGCTGCCGAACACCTTGGCCAGCAGCACCCCGGACACCGACAGGGTTTCCTCGCTGAGAGCGCTCATCGCCGCCAGCGACTCCTGGGTCGAGCGCGCCACCTGGCGGCGCCGCTCGCCGACCATCTTGGTCAGCCAGAAGAA
>WNGN01000545.1_pt1 | contig 23258 bp, 17 predicted proteins | sample 5400561 | NCBI WGS metagenome assembly WNGN01 (sample SAMN13153379, study PRJNA577476) | soil metagenome | isolation source: 115 cm soil or saprolite under Garry oak tree replicate 2 | place: USA:California | collected 2016-06-15 | reverse complement strand
CGAAGCGCTCCACCTCGGACTCGTCGTTGTAGTAGCGCTGCGCATTCTGTGCGCGGGCTTGCGGATCGCACACCCGTGACAGCGACGAACCAATTCCTGGGTGAAGTAGCGCCTCGCTGGCAGACCTCTTCCGAGGGCGCTCGCAGCTCCTCGTCTACCACTTCATGTTCGGGCCCGACTACATGGCGGGGTGTCCCTCCTGCTCGGCGATCGCGGACGGGTTCGACGGCTTCGTCGTCCACCTGGCGAACCACGACGTGACACTATCCGCGGTGTCGCGGGCGCCGCTCGCGAAGCTGCAGGCGTACAAGCGGCGGATGGGCTGGAGCTGCCCGTGGGCGTCCTCGCTCGGCAGCGACTTCAACGTCGACTTCAACGTCCGGTTCACTGAGGAGCAACAACGCGAGGGGGGCATCGAATACAACTACCGGCGCGAGGCGGCGTGGACTGCGCGCGCGCCGAGCCCGGACGCCGGCGACGAGGGGCCGGTCGCCTTCGCGGCCATGAGCGGAACCGACGTGGCCACGTACACGCGCGAGAGGCCGGGCATGAGCGCGTTCGCGCTCGAGGACGGCGTCGTCTACCACACCTATTCCACCTATGCGCGCGGACTGGACGGCCTCTGGGGCATGTACCAGTGGCTCGACCGCGCCCCCAGGGGGCGCAACGAGACCGGCGTCTGGTGGCGCCGCCACGACGAGTACGACGGCAAGTGATGGACGGCCGCCATGACGAGCACTAGGACCGCCGCGACCGGAGCCGCGCTGACGGCGACACTCGGTCTCGCCGCCGCATCCTGGGTCGTCGCGGTCCGGCAGATGAACGGGATGGACATGGGCGTTGCGACCCCGCTCGGCTCGTTCGCGTTCTTTGTCGCCCTGTGGGTGCCGATGATGGCGGCGATGATGCTGCCGGGTGCGGCCCCGGCAGTCTTGAGACGCGCTCATGCCAGCGGTCGTGTGCGCACCGTGCCGCTATTCATCGGGTCGTACCTCGCCGTCTGGACGCTCGTCGGCGTCGCGGTGTATGCGTTGTATCGGCCGCATGAGTCATTCGCCGCCGGCGCAATTACGATCGCTGCAGGTATCTACGAGTTCACGCCGCTCAAGCAATTCTTCCGCCGGCGCTGCCGCGAGAACGTCCGTTCCGGATTCGAGTTCGGGCTAGACTGCGTGGGCTCGAGCATCGGACTGATGCTGATGCTGGTGGCGCTGGGCGTCATGAGCGTTACGTGGATGTCCGTGATGGCCGTCCTCATCGTTGCCCAGAAGCTCCTGTCCGCGAGAGCCGCCATCGATGTGCCGGTGGCGCTAGCGATCGTCGGACTTGGAATCCTGATCGTAATCGCGCCCTCGTCGGTTCCCGGACTCATGCCACCAATGCCACCGATGTGACTCCTTTTCCTGGCCTCGATCGTCCTAGCTACACCTAGACACTGGAGCAGAACGATGAGCCTCAAAAATAAGAATATCGTCGTCACCGGCGGAAGCCGTGGCCTTGGCCTGGGACTGGTCGAGACCCTGGTCGCGTACGACGCCAGGGTGACGGTCGTCGCCCGCGACGCCGATGCGCTCGAGTCCGTCCGCGCCCGGCTGGGCGTCGCCACGATCTCCGCCGACGTGACAGACGAGACCGCGGCCCACCGCATCCTCGCTGACGTCCGCCCCGAGATCCTGGTGCTGAATGCCGGCGCGACTCCACGCATGGGGCGGCTCGATCAGCTAAGCTGGGCGGACTTCGCCATACCGTGGGAGACCGACGTGAAGGCCGGGCTCTACTGGATGCAGGCAGCGCTCAACCTGCCGCTCAAGCCGGGAAGCCGCGTCCTGGTGGGATCGAGTGGCGCGGCCGAGAACGGATCGCCGCTCTCGGGCGGCTACGCCGGCGCCAAGCGCATGCTCTGGTTCATGGCCAAGTACGCCAATGGGATCGCCAAGCAGAAGGGGCTGGGAATCCGCTTCCAGGCGATCGTGCCTCTGCAGATAATCGGCGGCACCGGCGTCGGCGACGAGGCGTCCAGCGCCTACGCCCGGGCGATGGGCATCGAGCCCGAGGCGTTCCTGGCCCGGTACGGCGCGCCGATGCCGCCCCGCCAGTTCGGTGACCACCTGGTCGCGGTGCTGGACGATCCGCAGTACGCCACGGGCTTCGCCTTCGGCCTGAAGGGCGATACGGGAATCACGGTCCTCGAGGGAGAGGCGGCTTGAGCGGAGGCCCATCCTCGCCGCCCACGGCGCGCCACGCGCAGCTCCTGGCGCTCGCCGGCGAACTGCGGCCGGAGCTTCACCGCTACTGTGCGCGCCTGATGGGCTCGGTGATCGAGGGCGAGGATGTGGTGCAGGACACCTTCGCCCGTGCTTTCGTCGCCCTGGACGAGCTGCAGGAGGACCCGCCACTCCGCGCCTGGCTGTTCCGGATCGCCCACAACCGCGCGCTGGACCTGCTGCGCAGCCGCGCGATCCGCGCGGCCGAGCCCATCGAGGCGGCCCACGAGGTCGCCGATCCGGAGAGCCCAGATCCTGTGGAGGTGCTGATGCGGCGGGAGGCGCTCGAGACGGCGGTGTCGCGGTTCGTGGAGCTTCCGACCGTGCAGCGCAGCGTGGTGATCCTCAAGGACGTGCTCGACCAGTCCCTGGAAGAGATCGCCGCCATGCTCGACCTGACGGTCAACGCGGTGAAGGCTCACCTCGCCCGCGGGCGGGCCCGGCTCAAGGCCGTCAACGCCCAGGCGCCGGCCCAGCCCGCGCCGCGCCCGCCGTCACCCGCCGTGGCCCGTTATGTCGCCCTGTTCAACCGGCGCGACTGGGACGCGCTGCGCGCGATGCTGGCCGACGACGTGCGGCTGATCCAGTCGACGTACCCGCTGCGCGCCGGCGCCGCCGACGTGGGCATGTTCTTCGGTATCTATTCGCGCAGCGCCCCGGTGAGGCTCGCCCCCGCCTGGCTCGATGGCCGGGAGGTGATCGCGGTCTGGGAGGATCCTCAGGCGGTGAAGCCCAGCTACCTGATGTGGCTGGAGTGGACGGCCGGCCGGATCAGCTTCATCCGCGACTACCGTTATGTCCGCTACGTCGTCGACGACGCGGAGCTGGTCCTGGCGCCAGACGCCGGGCCTCCGGGCGAGGGGACCGCCCACGGATGAGCCGCGCTCCGCGCTTGGCCGCCGCCGACCCTTCTTAAGTGAGGGCGAGAGTTTCAAATTGGCCCATCGCGACATGCAGCCCGGATCGACGCGGTACTGTTTCGTAAAGCCCGGGACCGCCTTGATGCGATGTTCATACACTCTTCGAATCAAATCATTGGTGACGCCGATGTACAGTGTCCCGTGACGGCGGCTCGCGAGAATGTAGAGATAGAATTGCCGGTTGGTGCTCACGTCAATTTGGTGTTCATGGGTTCCGGCTCTCGCGCTGTCGCGCTCGGCCGGAACGACCACTCGGTATCATGCGGCTCCTTTTATTTACGGTGAGCGATGAACAATCCCTCGCTCAAATGGAACGTGAGGTTACCCTCGCTTTCCTCCGGTCGAAGGAACGCCTTCACCTCGGGCGTGGTCTCGGCCAGCATTGCCTTGAGCAGCGCCTGCATAATGGCGTCGTGGCGGCTCGCCCAGCTGGAAAACTCGATCGATTTCGCCGCCGATTCCTCGTGCCGGACGGCAAAGCCGTGGCCGGCGAGTGCCGCGCGCCATTCCTCCATGGTCCAGGCGCGCAGATGGCTGGGGTCGCGCAAGCGCTCGAAGGCGTTGACGTAATCGCCGACCGAGCCGGGCGGCACGATATTGTCGGCGATCGCCAGCGTCGCGCCGGATTTGAGCACGCGCCGCGCCTCGTCGAGGAACGCCGCGATGCTGTCGAAATGATGCGGCGCGATCCGGCAGGTCACGAGGTCGAAGCTTTGATCCTCGAACGGCAGCGCCTCCGCCTTGGCGTAGGCGACGCGCACATTGGCGAGCTTGCGCTTGGCGATTTCGTCGCGAACCAGCGCGAGCATCTCCTCGGTAATGTCGGTCGCCCAGACCCGCGCGACATGCGGCGCAAACGCATAAGCGGTGTGCCCCGCGCCGGTAGCGACGTCGAGCGCGCGCCACGCCGGCTGCGGCTGCACCAATTCGACCAGCCGCTCCAGACTCTTGCCTTTCGCATGCGGCTTGCTGGTCAGATAATGCGCCGCCGTTGCGCCGAATTGCTCCTGCACCAGAGATTTCGTCATCTATTTGGTTCCCCTCGCGTTAGCTTCCCTCTGGCGCTCGACGGCCTGTTCACGCGTGCGCCAACGCAGCAAGCCGCGGCCGCGCTTCGACAAGATCATCGTGCAGCTGCGCTCGTCCTTGCGCCCATGGATGGTCCAGGCCTGATTGCCGGCAAGCTCGCCGCCCTTGGCAGCGAGCGTCCCGGCGTAGCGCGCCTCATAGGCATAGAGGCCGCCCCGGCCCTTCCACGCACCCACGAGGGTAACTTTGCCGTCCTTGCCGATCGTTCCCTCGCCGGTTTCCATTCCGACGCCCGCCGTGCCGTCCTCGTTGAGCACGGTGTGGCGGTAGCGGGCAACATTGCCGGCGATCTCGATCGTGACCGGCTCGCGCCGCGCCGGCTTGGCCAACGTCGATTTCGCACAGCTGAGCGTTCCGACAAATCGTTCCTGGGTCTGCGCGCGCCCGGGAGTGGTGGGAGATTCCACAGATAAGCTCTGCGCAACGAAAAACAGCATCGTTTTGACATAAAAACGCATTGCATCCTCAAGAGTAACAGCCCTCAGCGACCACGGTGTCTCCTCGGAAACAGCCGTTCGTCGAAGGCAACCTTCGTGTTAGACGAGATCGTAAGTTGCCGTGCGTCGCTGTGCATCGGATTGAGAAGAAAGTTCGAGGCGCGCGGCACGATCACCGAAGGAATCCTCAATAGTGCGGTCCGGCTCTCCGCGAACCAAGAGGTTGTAAGCGAACGGGTGATGTCCGGTACGAGACGCCAGCCGGGATTGCTTGCGTCAAGATCTTCTTCGCTAAGCTCTTCAATGGAGATTCTATCCTCCACCTCGATTGCGAGTAGCCGATATTCGGTCGGAATGTCCTCTACGTCGACCTCCAGACGGACCAGAACCTCGAGCAGCGCCAAAGCCGGGTGTTCCGAAAGATATACGACCGGCTGGCCTCGCTCGTGCCATCGACCTTCTGCCAGCCGTCCACCCTCTCCGGAAAGATCAGAATAATTCGATATTCGCCAAAGGCGCATCAGATGCTTCTAGGCAACCATGCCGCTCTCGATGCGATTGAGCATCTCCTCGACAATACGGGCGCCAGCTTCGCTGGCGAGGTACGCGAGCGGGGTATCGCCATCGAGTGCCTGCTTGGGCTTTCGCAGCCAGCGGTGCGCCTTCTCTCCGGCTCCGAAAACCTTCTCGGCGAGAGCAGCGACGCGCGCGAGCCGAAGCGCCTTGTCCGTCTCCTCGACCGTGAGAAGCTCGTTTTGAGCCTGGCGGCGTGCCAAGGTCCGCTTTGGCACTACTAGGCCATAAATTTCTTCCTCTGAATAACCGTGGCGGGTGAGAGAACCCAACGTCTTCGGCGCCGCGCGAACTGCCGGCGCTTTGGGTAAATGGCGGCCCGAAATCTCATCTGCAGAAACCGATGCCGGCTTCGCGCTCGTTAAGGGAACGACCTCTATCAGCGCCTCTTTGGAGAAGAAAGCTCTTGTCTTACCCGGGTGACGCCTCGAGCTCAAAGCGCCTGCAGCGCCTTTCATGCTCGCTGCCAGTGCAGGAGCCATGGCGGTTCCGGCGATCTCTTCTGCCGCCTCCACCAGACCCACTAGCGCGCGCCGGAGCTGCGGATCGCCGATCTGCGAATAAGCGCGGACCAGACGCGTGGCGCCGGCGGTCTCCAGGAAGCTCAAGCCAGTGTTGGCTCTGTCGGACGACTGTGAAGGGCTAATATCGCCGCTGAAGAAGAATGCGACGGGAACATTGAGGACCTCGGCGATGCGCGCCAGACGCCCCGCGCCGACCCGGTTGACGCCTTTCTCGTACTTCTGCACCTGCTGAAAGGTGATCCCGAGGTTGTTCGCGAGCTCGGTCTGCGACATGCGGCGAACCAGCCGCTGCGCGCGAATTCTGCGGCCCACGTCTACATCGTGTACATCGGGAGCCTTGACCCGCGACCTGCGTTGCATCTTCATGCCGTTAGTTTGTTTGGGTTGCGCCCAGAGTCTTTAGTGCCCATTGGTTCGTGCCATTTGCCAGAATTAAGGTACAAAATGGCATATGGGATCATTCTTGTCGAGTTCAAGTCTCGCGCGTTTGGTTGCAATCTCTCCTGAAACGGCTCTCCGACCGCGATCATAAAAATCGAAAGCCCAAACTAGCGCAGCGCCGCGGCGATGTTGCCGCCGTCGACCGTGGTCACGTCCGCGGTCGTCTTTAGCGCGGTCGCATGATAGAGGAACGCCCGGGCCACATCCTCGGCCGTGACTTCCCGTCCGAGCAGATTGCCGGCCATATATTCGCGTTCGCTCAAGCCCCGCGCCGCGGCACGCGCGGCGATCAGCTCCGGCGTGAGCAGGCCGGAGCGGATGCGGTCGGCGTTCACCGCATTGGCGCGGATCCCATGCTTGCCGTATTCCAGCGCATATTGCCGTGCCAGCAACAGGGTTGCCGCTTTCGGCAATCCGTACGGCCCGAAATCCACCCCCGGATTGACCGCCTGCTTGGAGACGTTGAACAGCAGCGCGCCGCCCGTACCCTGCGCCAGCATCACCCGCACCGCATTCTGCGCGACGAATTGGTGGGCGAAGAAATTGAGCTCGAAGCTGCGGCGCAGCACGGCTTCCTCGACCTCGCCGATGCGGCCCTGCCAGGCGGCGCCGGCGTTGGAAACGACGATGTCGACCCCGCCGAACCCCGCCACGGCGGCATCGAACGCCGCGCGCACGCGACGGCTGTCCGTCGCGTCGCACGGGAGTGCAAGCGCGGCGCCGCCGATGTCCGCGGCGAGTGCGCGCACCCGCTCCTCGTCGAGGTCGAGCAAGGCAATCTCGGCGCCCGCGCCGGCGAGCGCTCGCGCCGTTGCGTCCCCGATGGCGCCGGCGGCGCCGGTGACGAGCGCGACTTGTCCGGCCAGCGGCTGTTCCGGTTCCTTGCCGAGCTTGGCCTGTTCGAGCGACCAATATTCGACATCGAACATCTCGGCTTCACCGATCGGCTCGAACCGGCCGATCGCTTCCGCATCCGTGATGGTCGCAACCGCGCTCTCGGCGAGATCCGTGGCGATGCGCGCGTCCTTCTTGCTGCGCCCGAGGCCGAACAAGCCGAGCCCCGGAACCAGCACGACGCGGGGCATCGGGTCCAGCATGCGTTTGTCGTGATTGCAACGGAGGTTATTGCGGGCGAAATAGGCCTGGTAATTCTCGACGAAAGACTTCACGGCAGCCTCGATCGCCAGCTTGAATTCGCCGGCTTTGCCGGCTTCGGGGGGCGCGACGATCAACGGCCAATTCTTGGTGCGGATGGTGTGATCGGGCGTGACCACGCCGGCGCGGGCGTAGCGCGCGGCATCGGCACCGTTGACGTAATTGAGAATGGCGGGGCCGGTGCGGAACTCGAGGATCGGCCGCCGGTAGGCGCCTTCGATCTTCTCGTCCTTGCGGCTGCACGCGCCGCGCACGATCGGGGCGACCTCGGCGACCGAGGCGGCGCGTTGGGGCAATTGCGCCGTGGCGAACACCGCCTTGCGGCCGCGGCGAAGCCTGGCTTCGGCGAGCGACACCATTTCGATCATGCGCTCGTAAGCTTCCCGGGCGGTGTGTCCGAAGGTGAAGATCCCGTGCTTGAGCAGGATCAAGCCTTCGACGCTCGGATCGACATCGTGGATCGCCGCGGCTTTCTTGGCGAGCCGGAATCCGGGCATCAGGTATGGCACGACACCAAGCCGCCCGTCATAGACTTCGCGGCAAACCGCGGCGCCGTCCGGTTGATCGGTGAGGCTGAGCACCGCTGTCGAATGGGTGTGATCGACAAATTTCTGTGGCAGGAAGGCATGCAGCAGGGTCTCGACCGACGGATTCGGCGCCATCGGATCGATGAGCAGGGCGCGCTGGATGCGCACCATGTCCTCGTCCGAAAGAGCCTCGCGTGACCGCAATGTTTTGAGCGGATCGAGGCGCACCGCCGGCAGGCCGGCGGGCTCGATCCGGGCCATGTCCCAGCCGCTGCCTTTGACGCAGAGCACCTCGACATCCTCGCCGAGGAGATCGCGCACGCGGGTCTTCACCGAGGTATTGCCGCCGCCGTGCAGCACGAGCTTCGGATCGCTGCCGAGCAGGCGCGTCGTGTAGACGCGCAAGGCAAGCTCGGCCGGAACACCGTCTTTGGCGTAGCGGTCGATCAGCGCCGCGGCGTCGCGATCGACCCAGGCGCTTTCCATCATCCTCTCCGCACCGCGCCGAACCTGCGCGCGCGCATGTCAACCCTTGCCGGCGACGCGCCGCGCCCACCAGCCGGTGCGGCGGGGCCGGTCGGTGCTTTCGGTTTCGGCCGGCCGATCCGGGCCTGGCGCTGCGGGTTCCGGCTCGGGAGCTCGCGTTTCGCCGGCCGGTGCGGATGACGGCTGGACCGGCGCTTGGCCGGCGAAGAACGGCGCCGGTTCGCGCACGGTAGAGCGCCGCTGCGGCTGGTCGGCCTGCGCGGGCGGCTCGTTCGGGGGAGAGGGTTCCGGTGCCGGCTCGTCGGCACGCCGCGGCTCGACGCTTGCCGCAGCCCGCTTCGGCTCGGTTCCGGGGGGCCTGTCGAAATCGGCCACCGCGACGTGGAGCTCGGGCTCGATCGTCGGCTGCGGCTCGAATGTTTCGGGTTCCCGCGCCTCGCCCTCCCGGCCACGCCGCCGGCGGCCGCCGCGTCGACCCCGCCGTCGGCGGCGGCGCTCGCTCTCGGCCTGGGCTTCGGCCGCCGTCTGCGGCAATCCGGCATCCGGCTGCCTCGCCTCGAGCTCCGGCTCGGCTTCTTCCGGTTCGGCTTCTTCCGGTTCGGCTTGCGCCGGCGCCACCTGGTGCAGATCCGGTTCCCCGCCGTGTCGCCCCCGCCGGCGTCGCCGCCGCCGCCGGCCGGGCGCTTCGCCGGGTTCGGCAGCTTGCACTTCCTCGACGGTGTCCTCGGAAAGCGGCTCGGCTTCGAGCTCCTCCTCCTCTTCCTCCACCGGCACCGCGGTCGGCTGCGCGGCAATGGCTTTTGCCGCTTCGAGGCTGTGCACCTGCTCGCCGCGCTCGATCACGAACGGCTGCTGCCCGCCGATGCTCGGGTCGGCGTTGACCGTGATGGCGATGTGGAAGCGCTGCTCGAGCTCGCGCAGGTGCGCGCGCTTGTGATTGAGCACGTAGAGCGCCACGTCCGCGCGGGTGCGCACGATCAGATTGTGGGTGCCGGCCTTGATCAGCATCTCGTCGAGCGTGCGCAGCAGCTGCAGCGTCACCGAGGAGACCGAGCGCACATGGCCGGTTCCGCCGCAATGCGGGCATTTCTCGGTCGAGCTTTCGAGCACGCTGGTACGGATGCGCTGGCGCGACATCTCCAGCAGTCCGAAATGGGAGACGCGGCCCACCTGAATGCGGGCGCGATCGTATTTCAGGCAATCCTTCAATCGGCGCTCGACGGCGCGGTTGTTGCGCTTCTCGTCCATGTCGATGAAGTCGATGACGATCAGGCCCGCCAGATCGCGCAGCCGCAATTGTCGGGCGATCTCCTCCGACGCCTCGAGGTTGGTCTTGAGCGCGGTGTCCTCGATGTGGTGCTCGCGCGTGGCGCGCCCGGAGTTGACGTCGATCGAGACCAGCGCCTCGGTCTGGTTGAGGACGATGTAGCCCCCGGAACGCAGCTGCACGGTGGGCGAGAACATCGCATCGAGCTGGCTCTCCACGCCGTAGCGGGTGAAGACCGGCTGACCGTCCTTGTACGGCTTTACGTTCTTCGCATGGCTCGGCATGAGCATGCGCATGAAGTCCTTGGCCTCGCGATAGGCCTCCTCGCCGGCGACGAGGACTTCGTCGATGTCCTTGTTGTAGAGATCCCGGATCGAGCGCTTGATCAGCGATCCTTCCTCATAGACCAGGGTGGGCGCGGTCGACTTGAGGGTGAGGTCCCGCACCGTTTCCCACAGCCGCAGCAGATACTCGAAGTCGCGTTTGATCTCCGCCTTGGTGCGGTTGGCGCCGGCGGTGCGCAGGATCACGCCCATTCCTTCCGGCACTTCGAGATCCTGGGCGAGTTCCTTGAGGCGCTTGCGGTCCTGGGCGTCGGTGATCTTGCGGCTGATGCCGCCGCCGCGGGCGGTGTTCGGCATCAGCACGGAATAGCGTCCGGCGAGCGACAGGTAGGTGGTGAGCGCCGCACCCTTGGTGCCGCGCTCTTCCTTGACCACCTGCACCAGCATGACCTGCCGGCGCTTGATCACCTCCTGGATCTTGTATTGACGCCGCCCGCGCGGCATGCGCTCGGGCACTTCCTCCATCGCGTCGCCCGCGCCCACGGATTCCACCGCCTCGTCGTCCTCGGTCTCGATCTCGTCGAGCGCCCCGCCGTTGCCGCCGTTGCCGCCATTGCCGCGTTCGGCACTTTCCGCGGCGGGTTGCGCGGGCGCGGATTGCTCGCTTGCGACCGCCCGCTCGATCTCGAGCGCGGGCTCGCTGGCCTCCTCGAGGGCTTCGAGTTCGTCGGCGGGCGCGCGCTCGCCTTCGTCGGCCTGCGTCGGCTCGGCCGCCGGCTCGGCCTCCGACTCCGAACCGTGCCCGGTCGCGGATTCCTCGGCCGGCCGCGGCTCGCCCGACGCGGTTTCGGTCTCCTCGGGTGCCGCCGGGGCAGTCCTGACTTCGTCCAACCGAGCGCCGGCCGCCCGCGCGGGCCGACGCGACCGGCCCGCCCGCCGGTCGATCTCGGCGTCCGCGGCGCGCTGTGCCCGTTCTTCTTCGGCGATGAGCGCCTGCCGATCGGCGACGGGGATCTGATAATAGTCCGGATGGATTTCGCTGAACGCCAGGAACCCGTGGCGGTTGCCGCCGTAATCGACGAAAGCCGCCTGGAGCGACGGCTCGACCCGGGTTACTTTGGCAAGATAGATGTTGCCTTTCAGCTGCCGGCGGTTTGCCGACTCGAAATCGAATTCCTCCACGCGATTGCCGCGTACGACGACCACGCGAGTTTCCTCCGGGTGCGTCGCGTCGATGAGCATCTTGTTGGCCATTGATCGATCTTTCTGGGGCGGGCCGTCTTGACCGGGACCGGTGCCGCGATGATCGCGGCACCTGGCGCCACGTGCGGCGCGCCCAAACGAGGTTGGAACGGATGGTCGAAGCCGTCTCGGCCGCAGCAAGGACGGGCAAGTGCCGCCATGCCGCGCGAGCGGGCGAAATCAAGCCGCAAGAGGGACGTATCCTGGCGGTGCGACGAGCATGCGTGCGCGAAGTCGGAGAAACGAATATTGCGCAAAGCCTGTTCTGGTGCGCCCCGGCGAAGCGAATTCGTATCTCGCGCCTCGAGCATGTCTTCGACCTGTAGCGGGCGGCAGCTTGCGGCCACCGCCAGTTCTCGATGCTGGCGGCCGGGCGCCCCCGGCGCCGGCACGTGGCCCAACCGTGACCACGCGCGTTCCGGCTGTCCCTGGAAGGGGCACCGACCGGCGCTCCCGCGCTCTCGACCAAAGCGTCACATGCAGGGAGCTTGCCGCCAGCGGCTTTCCGGAATGCGCCGGAAGCGGGCCCTGGCGAGTCGATGCCCAAACGTGGCAAAACCGGACTAGGATCAACCGTCAGCGCGCCCTTCTTACGGCCCCTGTTCCGCATTGGCAAGCTAAGGCTCCCGCCCGGGCGGTAACGGGTTCCTCGATGCAGGACGAGCGCCCCTTGGCCGACGGTGGAAAACCCCAAACGTCACGCAACGGCCACACTGTGCCGGATCGTAGGGCTTGCTTAAGCGGCGATTAACTATGGCTGCCTATTGGAGTAACTAGGGCGCGGAGGTGAAGCAACCGTGCGGTCCATCGGGAAAGGCTCGGCACTCGGCCTGCTCTGCGGACTGCTCGTTGCCGGATTCGGCGCGGCTACGGCCTGCACGGCATTGGCGGCAGACCTTCCGGTCGCCACCGATGCGAGGCTCGGGGGCGACGAGGCTCGCACCCGCTTCGTGCTCGACCTGACCAAGCGGGTCGAGGTCTCGGCCTTCACGCTGGCCGACCCCTATCGGGTCGTGCTCGACCTGCCCCAGGTGATGTTTCAGCTGCCGGCCAAGGTCGGCGAGACCGGACGGGGTCTCGTCAAGGCTTTCCGCTTCGGTCTGGTCATGCCGGGCGGATCCCGCATTGTGCTCGACGCGACGGCCCCGGTCCGCGTCGAAAAGGCGTTCGTGATCGATCCGGTGGACAGCCAGCCGGCCCGCCTCGTCCTCGATCTGGTTGCAATCGATCGCGACGGCTTTTTGCGCAATATCGCGCTCGAGAACCGGCCCGGACGTTCCCAGCCGCCGGCAAAAATCGACCGTGACGCCAAGGACGCCGATCCGCGGCCGCTCATCGTGCTCGATCCGGGCCACGGCGGTCTCGACAGCGGCACCATCGCGCCGACCGGGGATACCGAAAAAGCCATCGTGCTGGAGTTCGCCCAGCAGCTTCGGGACAAGCTGGAGAAATCCGGCAAATATCGGGTGGCAATGACGCGCACCGACGACCGCTTCGTGCCGCTGGCGGATCGCGTGCAGCTGGCGAGGTCGCGACAGGCCGCGCTGTTTCTCTCCATCCATGCCGATGCGCTGCCGCATCGGGATTCCGAAGCGCGGGGCGCCAGCATCTACACGCTCTCCGAGACCGCCTCGGACGCCGAAGCCGCCCGGCTCGCCGAGGCGGAAAACCGCGCCGATGTCATCGCCGGCGTCGACTTGAGCGCCGAGCCGAACGACGTCGCCGATATCCTGATCGACTTGGCGCAACGCGAAACCAAGGCGTTCTCCGCCAACTTTGCCCACGCGCTCGCCAAGGAGCTCAAGGCGACCTCGCGGCTGCACAAGCATCCGCTGAAATCCGCCGGGTTCCGCGTGCTCAAGGCGCCCGACGTTCCCTCGGCGCTGATCGAGCTCGGTTACGTGTCCAGCAGCCAGGATCTCAAGTACCTGTTGTCGGATGCCTGGCGGTCGCGGGCCACCGATTCGATCGCGCAGGCGATCACCACGTTCTTCGCCACCCGGCTTGCGGGATCCGGTCCGGCGGGCGGATCGAATTAGGGTGACGGTCCAGCCTCAGTTTGACCACAAAACGGCGCGACGAAACGCCGGGCTCGACGCGTTGCATTGTCCGAGACGATCAAGCCCCGCGTTGCGAGGCACCGTGTATACTCGGCGTCGAGTCTTGAAAGAACGGCTGCGATGGACCTGATTCGCGTTGCGGCGGGACGGCGGCGATGAGGCTTCTGGTGCGCTTCCTCGGATTCCTGTTCGCCGCGGGAACTGTCGTGTTCCTCGTCGGCATTGCCGCGGCGGCCGGCCTGTTCTGGCATTTCTCCAAGGACCTCCCGGATTACTCGCAGCTACAGGATTACGAGCCGCCGGTCATGACCCGGATCCATGCGAGCGACGGCGCCTTGCTGGCCGAATACGCCCGCGAGCGGCGGCTCTACCTGCCGATCCAGGCGGTGCCCAAGCTGGTGACGAACGCGTTCGTGGCCGCCGAGGACAAGAATTTCTACGAGCATGGTGGGCTGGATTTCGGCGGCATCATTCGCGCCGGCTGGGTCTACATCCAGAACTACGGCAGCAACCGCCGGCCCCAGGGCGCCTCGACCATCACCCAGCAGGTCGCCAAGAATTTCCTGCTGTCGAACGAGGTCTCCCTCAATCGCAAGATCAAGGAGATCCTGCTCGCGTTGCGGATCGAGCGGGCCTATTCCAAGGACAAGATCATCGAGCTGTACCTCAACGAGATCTATCTCGGGCTCGGCGCTTATGGGATCGCCGCCGCCTCGCTGCTGTATTTCGACAAGTCCGTGCATGAGCTGACGGTCGCGGAGGCGGCGTATCTTGCCGGGTTGCCCAAGGGGCCGAACAATTACAATCCGTTCCGCCAGCGCGACCGCGCCATCGAGCGGCGCAACTACGTCATCGACCGCATGGTCGAGGACCAATACATCACGCCGCAGGAAGGCGAGAAGGCCAAGAAGGAGCCGCTGAACGTGACGCCGCATCCGACCGGCGCTCACATGTTCGCGGCGGAATATTTCGCCGAGGAAGTCCGCCGGGAGATCTACGAGCGATACGGCGAGAAGAAGCTCTACGAAGGCGGCCTCTCGATCCGGACCACGCTCGATCCGAAATTCCAGGTGATGGCCCGCAAGGCGTTGACCGACGGTCTCGTGCGCTTCGACGAGGCGCAAGGCTGGCGCGGGCCGCTGGCCAAGATCGATGTCGGCGGCGACTGGGGCGCCAAGCTCGCGGAGATCAAGTCGCTCGCCGATGTCGCCCCTTGGCGGCTCGCCGTGGTGCTGGAGACCTCCGACCAGGCGGCGCGCATCGGCTTGCAGCCGTTGCGGGATCCTGCCGGCACGGTCTCCCGGGAGCGCCAAGTCGGAATTTTCGCCCTCGACGGCGTGAAATGGGCAAAGTCGGCTTCCGAGCGTTCCAAGGGGGGTCCGAAGGTCAGCCAAATCCTCCAGCCGGGAGACGTGGTCTACGCCGAGCCGATCGGCAAGGATTCCGGCCAATACCGCCTGCGGCAAGTTCCCGAGGTGAGCGGCGCCATGGTGGCCATGGACCCGTGGACCGGACGCGTGCTCGCGCTGGTCGGCGGCTTCTCCTACGACCAGAGCCAGTTCAACCGCGCCACCCAGGCGCTGCGCCAGCCCGGCTCGGCGTTCAAGCCGTTCGTCTACGCCGCCGCGCTCGACAACGGCTATACGCCCTCCACCGTGGTGCTGGACGCGCCGATCGAGATCGATCAAGGCCCGGGCATGGCCGCGTGGCGTCCGGAGAACTACGAGGGCAAGTACTACGGTCCGCAGACGCTGCGGTTCGGGCTGGAGCATTCCCGCAACGTCATGACGGTCCGGCTCGCCCAGGACGTCGGCATGCCGCTGGTTGCGGAATACGCCAAGCGCTTCGGGGTCTACGACGATCTGCCGCCCTATCTGTCGTTCGCGCTGGGCGCGGGCGAGACCACGGTGCTGCGCATGACGGCGGCCTATTCCATGTTCGCCAACGGCGGCAAGCGCATCAAGCCGACCCTCATCGATCGCATCCAGGATCGCTACGGCCACACCATCTATCGCCACGACGAGCGCGAATGCCGCGGCTGCGATGCCGATCAATGGAAGAAGCAACCGGAGCCCATTCTGGTCGACCGGCGCGAGCAGGTCCTCGATCCGATGACCGCCTTCCAGGTCACCTGGATGCTCAAGGGCGTGGTCGAGCGTGGCACCGCGACGGTGGTCCAGGAGGTCGGGAAGCCGGTTGCCGGCAAGACCGGCACCACCAATGACGAGAAGGATGCGTGGTTCATCGGCTACACCCCGGACCTGACCGTCGGCGTGTACATCGGCTATGACAAGCCGCGGCATCTCGCGCGCGGCGCGACGGGCGGTCATCTTGCCGCCCCCATCGTCAAGGACTTCCTGAAGGTGGCGCTGATCGACAAGCCGGGCGTGGATTTCTCGCCGCCGGCCGGCATCAAGCTGATCCGCATCGATCCGAAGACCGGGCTGCGCCCCGGCCCCGGCGGGAGCGGAAAAGTCATCATCGAGGCGTTCAAGCCGGGCACCGCTCCGCCGGACAGCTATTCCATCGTCGGCTTTACCGATGCCGACGGCCGGCCGATCCGCTCCGACTATCCGGGCGGGGTGTCGCCGGAATCCGACCGGGCGATCCGTTCGGGAACCGGTGGGCTTTACTGAGCCATCGACATTGCCTTGCGCCGGTCCGGTCGCTACATGCGGCCCGATAGTTTCGCGGGCGCATCGTCCGGCAAATTCCCGAGAACTTCGACCATGCGCGCAGAAGTGCAAGCCACAACCGAGGCCATCAAGCAGTCCGTCGGGCTGCTGAGGAGGCATCTTTGACTTCGACAGATCCAAAGCCCGGCTCGCCGAGCTCAACCGGCAGGCCGAGGATTCCGATCTGTGGAAGGACCAGGACCGCGCCCAAAAGGTGATGCAGGAGCGCACCGCGCTCGAGGAAAGCTTAGGCGCGATCTCGCGCATCGAGCAGGAGCTCGAGGACCACCTGACCATGATCGAGCTCGGCGAGGCCGAGCACGACGCCAAGGTGGTGGCGGAGGCCGAAGCGGCGCTCAACGCGTTGAAGGCGCAAGCCGAGCGCCGGCAGGCCGAGGCGCTGTTGTCCGGCGAGGCGGATGCCAACGACAGCTTCCTCGAGGTCCACGCCGGCGCGGGGGGAACCGAGAGCCAGGACTGGGCCCTGATGTTGTTGCGCATGTATACGCGCTGGGCCGAGCAGCATCGCTACAAGGTCGAATATCTCGAGGAGACGCCGGGCGAGGAGGCAGGGCTGAAATCCGCGACCGTGCGCATCAAGGGCCGCAACGCCTATGGCTGGCTCAAGACCGAAGGCGGCGTGCACCGGCTGGTGCGCATTTCGCCCTTCGACGCCAATGCGCGGCGGCATACCTCGTTCGCGAGCGTGAACGTCTATCCGGTGGTCGACGACCGCATCGTGGTCGACATCAAGGAATCCGACGTGCGGATCGACACCATGCGGGCCGGAGGCGCCGGCGGCCAGCACGTCAACAAGACCGAATCCGCGATCCGGCTGACCCACATTCCGAGCAACATCGTCGTGGTGTGCCAGAACGACCGCTCCCAGCACCGCAACCGCGCCCAGGCCTGGCAGATGCTGCGCGCGCGGCTCTATGAGCTCGAGCTCAAGCGACGCGAAGCGAAGGCGGCGGCCGAGCAGGCGGCCAAGACCGACATCGGCTGGGGCCACCAGATCCGTTCCTACGTGCTGCAGCCCTACCAGATGGTCAAGGACCTGCGCACCGGCGTGACCTCGCCCAATCCCATGAGCGTGCTCGACGGCAATCTCGACCAGTTCATGGAGGCGGCGCTGGCGCAAAAGGCGTTCGGCGACGCGCCGGAAACGGTCGAGGACGTGGAGTAGGGATACACTAGGCGGTGTCGTCCCCGCGCGGGGTCCCCGTCGCGCAGGCGCAACGGGGTGCCCCGTTGCGGGGACCCATGGCCCACTCATTGTGAAAGCTATAAATGAGTGATTATGGGTCCCGGATACCGGCTTCGCGGGTTCCGGGACGACCACTTCGGCTAAAGTAACGGCCCATGAACCTTGACTCCATCTTCCATCCCGCCGTTGCCGCGTGGTTTGCGCAGAGCTTCGCGGCGCCTACGGCCGCCCAGGCGCAGGCGTGGCCGGCCATCCACGCCGGCCGGCACGTGCTGGTCGCCGCGCCGACCGGATCCGGCAAGACGCTCGCGGCATTTCTCGCCGCGATCGACGGGCTGGTGCGGCAAGGCCTGGAGGGCCCGCTCGCCGACGAGACGCAGGTCGTCTACGTCTCGCCACTGAAAGCGCTGTCGAACGACATCCGGCGCAACCTGGAAGCGCCGCTCGCCGGCATCCGCGACGCCTTGCGCGCCCAAAACCTGCCGGACGTCGAGATCCGAACCTGGGTCCGCACCGGCGATACGCCGGCTTCCGAGCGCGACCGCATGCGGCGCCGCCCGCCGCACATCGTCGTGACCACGCCGGAGTCGCTCTACATCCTGCTCGGCTCCGAATCCGGCCGGGCCATGCTGGCGACCACCCGCACAATCATCGTCGACGAGATCCATGCGATCGCGCCGAACAAGCGAGGCAGCCATCTGGCGCTTTCGCTCGAGCGCTTGGCCGCGCTGTGCGGCGATCGATTGCTGCGGATCGGCCTCTCCGCGACGCAAAAGCCGGTGGAAGCGGTGGCGCGCTTCCTGGTCGGGGCCGGACAGAATGGCGCGGCTCAAACCGCCGACGCGGCCGCAAACGGCGAGTGCACGATCATCGACGTCGGCCACCGCCGGGCACGCGACCTCGCCGTCGAAATTCCCGATTCGCCGCTCGAAGCCGTGATGTCGGCCGAAGTCTGGGAGCAGGTATTTCGGCGCTTGGCCGAGCTGATCGAGGCGCACCGCACCACGCTGGTCTTCGTCAACACCCGCCGCATGGCCGAGCGGGTGACGCGGCAGCTTTCCGAGCGCGTCGGCGAGCATCTCCTCGCCGCGCATCATGGCAGTCTCGCCAAGGAGCAGCGGCTCGACGCCGAGCAGCGTCTCAAGCGCGGCGAGCTCAAAGCGCTGGTCGCAACCGCCTCGCTCGAACTCGGCATCGACATCGGCGAGGTCGATCTCGTCTGCCAGATCGGCTCGCCGCGCTCGATCGCGAGTTTTTTGCAACGGGTCGGCCGCTCCGGCCACGCGGTCGACGGCCTGCCCAAGGGGCGGCTGTTTCCGCTCTCGCGCGACGATCTCGTCGAATCCGCGGCGCTCATCGACAGCGTGCGCCGCGGCGAGCTCGATCGCCTGATCATTCCCGAGCAGCCGCTCGACGTGCTCGCCCAGCAGATCGTCGCCGAAGTCGCCGCGCGAGAATGGGAAGAGGAGGCGCTGTTTGCGCGCCTGCGCCGGGCCTGGCCCTATCGGGCGCTTGCGCGCGAGGATTTTTCCGCGGTGGTGGGCATGCTGGCGGAGGGCTTTTCCACCCGACGCGGCCGGCGCGGCGCGCTGATCCATTACGACGCGGTCAATCGTTTGCTGCGCGGCCGCCGCGGCGCGCGGCTGACCGCGCTGACCTCCGGCGGCACGATCCCGGATAACGCCGATTATTCCGTGCTGCTCGAGCCCGAGGACTACATCATCGGCACCGTCAACGAGGATTTCGCCGTCGAGAGCCTAGCCGGCGACATTTTTCAGCTCGGCAACAAGTCCTACCGCATCCTGCGCGTCGAGCGCGGCATCGTCCGCGTCGAGGATGCCCACGGCATGGCGCCGACCATTCCGTTCTGGCTGGGCGAGGCGCCGGGCCGCAGCGACGAATTGTCTTTCGCGGTGTCGCGCCTGCGGGCCGAGATCGCCGCGTACTTCCGGACGGACCCCGCCGGAGAGAGCGCATTGCGCTGGCTCGTCGAGCAGATCGGCATCGCCGAGCCCGCTGCCAAGCAATTGGTCGAATACCTGGCGGCGGGGTTTGCCGCGCTCGGCTGCCTGCCGACCCAGGATATCTTGGTGCTCGAGCGCTTCTTCGACGAAGCCGGCGGCATGCAGCTGGTGGTCCATTCGCCCAACGGCAGCCGCATCAATCGCGCCTGGGGGCTGGCGCTGCGCAAGCGCTTTTGCCGCAAATTCAATTTCGAGCTTCAGGCCGCGGCGACCGAGGACAACATCGTGCTCTCGCTCACCACGGCGCACAGTTTCGAGCTTGCCGACGTGGCGCGCTACCTCAACTCGGCGAGCGTCCGGCCGTTGCTCATCCAGGCGATGCTCGATGCGCCGATGTTCATCACGCGGTGGCGCTGGGTCGGCGGGGTATCGCTGGCGCTGCCGCGTTTCCGCGGCGGCCGCAAGGTCGCGCCGCAGCTCGCGCGCATGGCCGCCGAAGACCTGATCGGGGCGGTGTTTCCCGATCAAATCGCCTGCGCCGAGAATCTGGTCGGCGAGCGCGAGGTGCCCGACCACCCATTGGTTCGGCAGACGATTTCCGACTGCTTGCACGAGGCCATGGATATCGAGGGCCTCGAACGATTGCTTGCGGGTCTGGAGTCCGGTGCGATCCGTGTGATCGCCCGGGATCTGACCGAGCCTTCCCCGCTTGCCCACGAAGTGCTCTCGGCCCGGCCGTACGCGTATCTCGACGACGCGCCGCTCGAGGAGCGCCGGACCCAGGCGGTGATGAGCCGGCGCTGGCTTGCGCCGGAGACCGCATCCGACCTCGGCCGGCTCGATCCCGAGGCGATCGCGCGCGTCCGCGTCGAAGCCTGGCCCGACCCTGCCAATCCCGATGAACTGCACGATGCGCTGCTTTGGCTCTCATTCCTCACATTGGAGGAAGTGCAGGCGGGCGGCTGGAGCGAAGGGCTGGAGGAGCTCGCACGCCAAAGACGCGTGGGGCTTCTACACCTGCCGGGAGCAGCGTTGTGGATCGCGGCCGAGCGCTTGCCGCAGTTCCGGACGCTCTGGCCGCAAGCGAGGCTCGATTCCGCCGTGGTCGCGCCCGCTGCCTATGCCGAGCGCGATTGGTCGCGCGAGGACGCACTGATCGAGATCGTGCGTGGGCGTTTGGAAGGGCAGGGGCCTGTGAGCGAAGCCGCGCTCGCGGCTCCGCTCGGCCTGGAGCCGAAGGACATCGCGGCGGCGCTCGCCGCGCTCCAGACCGAGGGTTTCGCGCTACGCGGACGCTTCAACCCGGAAGCGGCCGTCGATGAATGGTGCGAACGCGGGCTGCTCGCCCGGATTCACCATTATACGGTCAAGCGTCTTCGCGCCGAGATCGAGCCGGTCGCTCCGCGCGATTTCCTGCGCTTCCTGTTCGCCTGGCAGGGCGTCACGGCGGACGCACGCAGGGAAGGCCCCGAGTCGCTCGATGCCGTTGTCGCGCAGCTCGAAGGGTTTGCGGCGCCGGCCGGCGCCTGGGAGACCGAGATTCTGCCGGCTCGCCTGCGCGGCTACGAACCCGCGTGGCTCGACGATCGATGCTTGGCGGGACGCATCGCCTGGGCGCGGCCGGGACCTCGCAACGGACGGGCAAACGGCGCCGAGCGTAGGGCAGCGCCGGTGCGCACCACGCCGATCATGCTGCTTCCCCGCCGCAATGCGCCGCTGTGGGCATCGCTCTCCAGGGCGCAAGATGCCGCCGAGCCCAGTCCCCGGGCGCAAGCAATTGCCGAGCATATCCGGCACCATGGCGCGTCCTTCTTCGACGAGCTGGCGGAAGGCACCGGTTTGCTGCGTGCCCAAGTCGAGGAGGCGCTTGCCGAGCTGGTCGCGATGGGGCTGGTGAATTCCGACAGTTTCGCCGGCTTGCGGGCACTGCTCGTGCCGTCTGAGCAGCGCAAGCCCGCTGCCGGCGCGCGTCGCCGCCGGCGCACGGTGTTATTCGGCATCGAGGATGCGGGTCGATGGACCTTGGCTCCCCGCCTTGGGCCGGATGGTCCGCGCGGCGAGACCAACCCCGAGGCGATCGAGCACGCGGCGCGCACGCTGCTGCGGCGCTACGGAATGGTGTTCTGGCGCTTGCTCGAGCGCGAAGCCGATTGGCTGCCGCCGTGGCGCGACTTGCTTCGCGTTTTTCGTAAGTTGGAGGCGCGCGGGGAGATTCGCGGCGGCCGTTTCGTGTCCGGCTTCTCCGGAGAGCAGTTTGCCCTGCCGGAAGCGGTCGGCATGCTGCGCGAGGTCCGGCGCGGCAAGGATTCCGGCGCCTGGATCTCGCTGTCCGGCGCCGATCCGCTCAACCTTGCGGGTATCCTCACGCCCGGGCCGAAGCTCGCCGCGCTCACCGGCAATCGCGTGCTATACCGCGACGGCGTGCCGGTCGCGTTGTTCGCAGGCGGCGAAGCGCAGTTCCTGCAAACGCTGGACGCGGTGAGCGAATGGGAGGCTCACAAGGCGTTGCTGCGATCTGCGGATCGTTCCTCGATCCGCCCCGACGCCGATCAAGACGCTGCGGTGGATGCCGCCTGAAACCAGGGAGGAATTTTGGCATGTTGACGCTCTATTTCACGCCCGGCGCGTGCTCGATGGCCGCGCATATCGTTCTGGAGGAGAGCGGCGAGCCTTACGAGCCGCAGCCGGTCGATCTTGCCAAGGGCGAGCAGCGCTCCGAGGCCTATCTGAAAATCAACCCGCAGGGACGCGTGCCGGCGCTGCGCCTCGACGATGGCGAGCCTTTGGCCGAGAACACCGCGATTCTGCCGTATCTGGGCAAACGCTTCGGGCTGTGGCCGAACGATCCGATCGCCGAGGCCAAGGCGCTCTCGCTGATCGGCTTCTTTGCGGGGAGCGTGCATCCCGCGCACGCCCATGTCGGCCGGCCCGAGCGCTATGCGGCCGATCCGTCCGCCTTTCCCACGCTGAAAGAGACCGGGCTCAAGGCTTTCCACGGCTATCTGCAGCAGGTCGACCGCATGCTGGCGGGCCGGGAATGGTTTTCGGAAAAATATTCCGTGCTCGATCCCTACGGCTTCGTCTTCTACACCTGGGGGGTGCGCCGCGAGCTGCCGGTGCGAGAGCTCAAGAACTACACGGCCCTGAAGGACCGGATGCTCGAGCGTCCCGCCGTCCAGCGGGTGGTGGAGCAGGAGAAGATCAAGGTGTGATGCGGCGTCCGGGGTAGGATGGGGAGCGGCAGCGAAACCCATCCTCGGATTCACGCGCGCTCGATCCGTGCGGCGTAGCACCCGGCCGCTGCGAAATGGACATGCAGATAAGCGGCGCGAGGCTCGGCCAAAAGCCGTTCGATCGCCGCTTCGAGATCACGTCCGTCCACGAGCTCGCAACCGACCATCATCGCGCCGGCGTCGAACGCGCGCACCGCGAGCGTGCGGATGCGCAGCTGTTCCGGTATCTCACCCACCTCGTCATAGGTCTCCTCGCCCTCGCGCACGTAGATGGCAAAACGCATGCGATAGGGCGACGCGACGGAATGATGCTCGTAGTTCACGAGCAGGAGCTCATCGCCCGGTCGGGAATCCGTGAGGCTCACGCGGCATGGATAGCCGGGGGCCCGCCCGTCGGCGATCCGGCGCACGGCACCCTGCGCGGCCAGCTCCGCGTCGGAGAGTGCGAACAGATGGGCGAAGCGCTCTGCCGGCAAGCCGGTAATTCGGAAGTTCATGATGTGGCTCCCTATGTTGGCTCACGCCCAATATGGAGAACCAGCGATTTCGAACCACCCGATTCCTGTAGCCCGGATGGAGCGGCGTGCAACGCCGCGCAATCCGGGAAGGGTCTCCCGGATTTCGCGACCGTTCTGCGGTCGCTCCATCCGGGCTACGAAATTTTAGATGCCACGCGGCCGACCCAAGCGCCGTATCCCTATAGCGCGCTGCCCAACCGTAGCCCCGCGCGCAGGAATTTCTGCGGGTCGACCGCTTCGCCGTCGACCCGCGTCTCGTAATGCAGGTGCGGGCCGGTCGAGCGTCCGGTCGATCCGAGCAGGCCTACGGTCTGCCCGATCCGCACCTTGTCGCCGACGCGGACCTCGACCGCGGAGAGATGTGCGTAGCGGGTCGCCAGTCCGTTGCCGTG
>WNGN01000537.1_pt1 | contig 23310 bp, 26 predicted proteins | sample 5400561 | NCBI WGS metagenome assembly WNGN01 (sample SAMN13153379, study PRJNA577476) | soil metagenome | isolation source: 115 cm soil or saprolite under Garry oak tree replicate 2 | place: USA:California | collected 2016-06-15 | reverse complement strand
ATAACCTCCGGGCTCTGGCGAACTGCGGAACTCAGCGGGCGTGAAGACTGACCTGAAAGCGCCGCCGAGCAGGTTGAGGGATGATAGCAGAATTGCGGAGGCAACAACTATGGACAGAACCTAGTCAGAACCTATGGGGATCCAAGTGCTTACGGGATACGTATTTCAGGTTGGCTTTTGACCTGTCTTCTCGCGCAAGGTCGCGTGGAGACGTGAGCGCACATCCGTTGTAAGCGAGACAGGTTGGGAATCACAAAGAATCTCAATGGTTTTCTTGGTTTGGTCCACGATCATGGTGCAATCTTCGCAATGCTCCAGATGCCGTTCAAGTTCTTGCTTCACGACGGGATCGAGATCTCCATCGATATAGTTCGACAACTCGCGGATGACGCCTTTGCAATTCAATTTGGAGCTCCTTGACGGAAATGGCGATTCAGCTTTTCCCTGAGCTTAAGGCGGGCCCGCAACAATCTTGATTTGACCGCGGGTACGGAGATACCCAACGCTTCCGCAGTTTCCTGCGTTGAAAGTTCTTCGAAGTCTCGTAAGAGAAAGACAATGCGGTATTCGGGTTCAAGCCTGTCAATCACGTCGCCCACGATGTTCTGCATCTCGGTTTGGGCGTATCTCTGTTCGGGAGTCGGTCCCCATTCCTCTAATTCGCGCGGAAAAAGGTCTGTCTCGCCCTCGATCGGCTCGTCCAATGAGAACTGATTCGGCCGGCGTTTGCGAAGCCTCATTAAAGCTTCGTTGGCAGCGATTCGTACGAGCCATGTATAGAACCGAGAATCTCCGTGGAAATCCTGGAGGTGAGCGTAGGCCTTCAAAAAGGCATCCTGCATGGCGTCTTCGGCGTCTTCGTGATTTCCCGTGATGTTCCTTGTGAGACGGAAGATCTTTCCTTCGTAACGATTGACAAGTTCCTCGAAAGCAGCAGCGTCCCCAGCCCGGGCGGCGGCGACGAGAAGGTGCTCGTCCTCGCGGACGATTGTTGACGACAGACGATGTGGGCTGGGTGTGCTCAAGGTGCCTAAAAAGCCCCCAAATTGGGCCCCAAAACCTCTCTCAGCCGTGAGTATAACATTCAACATCCGCCCGCCAATCCCCTGCCCCAGTTTGGATGAGGGTACGAGGAGGGAGGATTCAAAAATATGGATAACGGTTTCCGCCTCCTAGGCGCACAGCAAACTGGCGGAAGTCCACCATAGTTTGCATGCTGCGGGGGGTAGCTTTATCCGAGAGTCGTCCTCCAGGCTCTCAAGACTTCTCCCACGGTCCAAGCTTGGGCGATACATCCACGAGGCGTGAATGGTGCGTCTCCGTCGAAGATCTCGCTTAGTGTCCCGAGGCCATGCGAAGCGATTTGTTTTCCTAGTGGTTCAAGGAAACTCAGAGCTGCCTTGGGATCCTGGTACACGCGCAGGTGGGCTAAGACGAACGGTCCCATCAGCCAGCCCCACACCGTCCCTTGGTGATAAGCTCCGTCGCGCTCGCGAGGAGCACCTCCGTAGTGCCCTTGATAACCAGGCTCTTCCTGTGCCAGGCTGCGCAGCCCATGAGACGTCACTAACCGGCGCGCGCAAACGTCAACCACGGCTCTTTGTTGCTCAGGCCTCAACGGACTCTCTGGCAAAGAGACGGCGAAGATCTGATTTGGCCGAAGAGTCGCGTCATTTCTGATTCCGGGAGCATCAATTACGTCATAGCAATAGCTCAAAGCCGAATTCCAAAACTTGCCGAAGCTCTGCTTAACCATCGCCGCCATCTTGGCAAATGGCTCTCCTGACCTGCCAGCTGCGGGTGCCAGCGCCGCCATGGTCTCAAGGGCGTTGTACCAAAGGGCGTTTATCTCAACCGGCTTGCCGATCCTTGGGGTCACAACCCAGTCTGCAACCTTGGCGTCCATCCAGGTTAGTTGCACGCCAGGCTCTCCCGCGTAGAGAAGACCATCTGATTCGTCGACATGAATTTGATACCGGGTGCCCTTCAGATGCGCTTTGATCATCTCTTCGAGGACAGGAAAAAGTTTCACCAGTGTGGCCCTGTCCTGGGTCACGGCGAAATATTGTCGTACGGCCTCGAAATACCAGAGGGCTGCGTCAACAGTGTTGTACTCAGGCTGTCCGCCGGCATCCGGAAAATCGTTCGGAAGCATCCCACCATCAACGTAGCGCGAAAACGCGAGTAGAATTTTTTTCGCGATATCCGCTCTTCCCGTCGTGAGAGTAAGGCCAGGCAGTGCGATCATGGTGTCCCTACCCCAATCGCCGAACCAGTGATAACCAGCGATGATGGATCGCCCGTCCGCCTCCTCCGGCAAACTCCGCTTTACGATGAACTGGTCCGCAGCAAAAATGAGCTGTTGAGCCCAGTCAGGAGCGGAGGACGCGGCTTGAGCATCGTGGCTGACCCATTTCGCGAATAGCTCATTTTCATGCGCAGCGTGTTCTGCCCATGCGCGACTACCGTCGAGCTTCGCATCCGCATTCGTCGTAAGAACCAGAGTCACACTCTGGTTCAATGCGAGTTCTGTATTGAAAACGGCTGCAAGCAAGTGATCCTCGTGATCGTCAAGCCCGCGATACTTCGCCAGAGGTAAGAAACAGTCGCGATGCCATTCGTGGCGCGTCTCAAATTCTGCCTCGGCGCTGAGAAGATAAAACGGAGTAGCGCCATCGAAGGCGTTGATTTGGACGCCATCTTCGATGGATCCCACTCTCATTTGCCAATCTCCAGCGTGAGTGCTCGAATGGAAGTCACGGTAATTCACCAAAGCTTTCAATTCCAGCTCAAGCGACTGGCCACCCCGCAAGAGTGTGTATTGCACGTACGTGGTGTTCTCACCTTGGCTCATCCAGATCCGCTTTTCGACAAGCGCATCACCGAGTGCGAATTGCCAGATGGGAGTGGTGCCTTCCAGTCGGAAACTCTCGATGTTCAAATAACCCTTGGGTTCGACAGCGCCGCTCAACCAGCGGTTTGTGGCAACCGCATATTCGATGCCGGCATGGCGAACAGTCTCATCCAACTTTGCGACAAGTTGAGTTCTACCAACTGGAGGGTGGAGCGCAGCAATGAGGAGACCGTGATAGCGACGCGTTAGATTGCCGCTGACGGTTCCTGATGCGAATCCGCCGATTCCATTCGTGACCAGCCATTCGCGCTGCTCTGCGATATCGAGAGAGCCACAGATTTCTCGGCCGAATGCAAGTTTGGCCTGGCGTAGGGGAGCGGCCAACTCGGATACCTTTATCGAGATAGGGCTTTTTTGTGATGTGGCCATGTTATTTTTGTCGCCTCGCATTCGAATTTGACTATCCGAGCAACTCAGGGACTTACTTTGGAGATCCTGCTCCAGGAGTGTTGACGGTTAGCCGATACAATCCCGTCTGTGCAGCTAGATAGAGAGTCTTGTGGTCTTCTCCGCCCCAGGCGAGATTGTGCGGATGTTCGGGGCCAACAATCGTGCCAAGATGCTTCCCTTCGGGCGAGACGATCCAGAGGCCGCCCGGCCCCGAGAGATACAGATTGCCCTTCACGTCGATTTTCATCCCGTCCCAGGCGTCTTCGCCCGGCTCTTTCGTGGCATCAAGAAAGACTTGGCCATCGGAAAGCGTGCCATCGGGATGCACGTCATAGCGCATGATGACCTTGCGTTTTTCATCCCAATTGTCGACATACAGGTACTTCTCATCAGGGGAAAACGCCAAACCATTCGGGCCGGTCAGGTCCTTGCTTACCAGTTTTAGTTCACCGTTGATCAAGCAGAAGACACCGCTGTAGGGCAACTCTTTGCGCGAATCTTTGAAGAATTTCGGGAGACCGAACGGCGGGTCGGTGAAATAGAGAGCTCCGTCGGAACGGTATACGAGGTCATTGGGACTGTTCAAACGTTTGCCCTGATAGCGATCCGCCAGGACCGTAAGCTGACCGTTCTTTTCAAGACGCGTCACGCGGCGGTTGCCGTGTTCGTTGATGGTGAGCCGCCCTTGGGCATCGAGCGTGAGTCCATTGGAACCGGGCTGGCCGTATTCGCCGATGTTCATTCCTGTGTAGCCACTGTGGGTGCGATAGACAGAGACACCTTCTTCCTCTGACCAACGGTAGATAACGTTGTTGTTCGGGTCGCTAAAGAGCAGGTAGCCCTCGTCACGGACCCATACTGGACCTTCGGTGAACATGAATCCGCCCGCTAGTTTCTCGATTTTCGCGCCGGGTGAAACGATGGAATCGAGCGCAGGGTCTTTGCGAAGGATCTTCGTCTCTACTTCTTGGATTCCGGTCCCGCGACCCGCCTGATAAAAATCCAATGTGGCCGATTTGACCCAGATGAAGTTCATCGGGCTCTTCGAAATCGGGCCGTTGAATCCGAAGACGGCAATCTGAAATCTCTGTCCAGGCTGGGCGTTGTGGGTCAGGATAACCTTGTTCGGCGCGTTCCAGCCTTTGACGGCAGGCCCGCCACTTTGCCCTAAGACTGTTGGCAGTTTTCCGTTCACCCAAATTTCTGCGTAGTCATCGATCACAATCTCGAATGAAATGGTCGAGCCGGCCACAGATAGGTCCGCTATTTTCTCGGGGACGGTGACCGTGATGCGATACCAATTGAAACAAACTTTGCCTCCGGCACGCCGGGCATCCAGTTTCGTTGGATCTAATACTTCCCATTTGGAATCATCGAAGTTGGCTTCGCCAGCATGCGGTGTGTAGTCATACGTTTTGTTCGGATCGCCGGAGGGCTTCAAGTCGGAGCCTGGGCCGCGTGAATCCACTTCAATGATCTTTACGTCGCTATAGCGCCACTCGCCCTTAACGACTTGCGCGCCCTCTACTGTCCGAAGGTCAACGGTCGCGTCCGGTCGGCCGTAGGGGGGAGCTTGCGCTGCCCAGTTCTGGGCAAAAGCGTTCGGCACGAACAAGAGGAGGCTGGCCGCCAAAACGAGGGTGCGGTTGGGGAGTTTCATGGTTTTTTCCTAGCGAACTTTGACCACGTAGTAGAGGAATGGCGCTTTTACTTCCTTGAACCAGTGAGGCACGCCGTTCGGAATGATCATGACGTCTCCCGGGACAAGCTGTCGCGTTTCGCCACTGGTGATTTCACGGCCGCGAATTTCGTCAGCCGCGATCGGTTTGCCATCAACCATCGTTCCGCCGGTGACGATCGTCGCTGAACCCTTCAAAACGTAGAGAATGTCTGCATCTTTGGTGTGGACTTCGACCATTCCCGGGCCTTCACGACGGCTCGCATGAACCATGTAGTTGCGCCCGCCGCTGCCATCGAACAGCACGGCGCCTTTTGAAAAGCCTTCATCGACTTGAGTCTTCGAGAAATAGGTGACGGGAAGCGTGGACGCCATCATCGAGTCACTCCCGAAACTCTTCGCTGCTTCTGCTCCGGCGATGGCGAGTTCTTCATCTTGGGCGGCGCTCGAAGCACCACTCACGCCAACACCTCCGACGATCTGTCCATCGACTACAACTGGGATTCCACCTTGCAGGGGCGTAAAGAACGAGTCGGGCAACGCGGCCATGGCGGTACGGCCCTTGTTGATGATGTCTTCGAAAACCTTAGTGGGCTTTTGAAAGAGGACGGCAGTGCGCGCCTTTCCAATTGAAATATTTGCTCCGGCGGCAAAAGTGCCGTCGAGACGTTCGAGTGCCATCAGATTTCCGCCAGCATCTACGACGGCGATGACTCCTCCGGGAGCTTTGACCTTGGACGCTTCGGCCTTGGCTGCGTTGATAACTCGCTCGGCTCCATCCAACGTGAGTGATTTCTTCTCGACGGTCTGTGCGGAGGCGGATGAACTGATCGCCAGCAACAGTCCGAACATCAACAAGCAGTAAAACAGTTTCTTCAGAGTCTTCATGTCGTTTCCTTTTTTCCTTAGAAACGGGTCGCCCAGCCGGTGTGGAAGCGGGGCGACCCTATTGATTGACTTAGCCCGAATTACATGACCGGCGAGCTGAACTTGGCTTCGCCGAGGTTGACTTCCGCAAACGCGCACCAGATCACGACTTTGGACACGTTCTTGACGTAGGAAGGCAGAACGATTTCCTTCTTGTAGTTGGTCCCGATGAAGGCCTTGGTCTTCAGCTTGTCGAGCAAATAGACGTTGCCGTCAGAATCTACGACCTGCCAATGCGGGTCTGGCGTATCCGGCACAACAAAGTCATCTGACAGCGTGAGGACGCTCTTTCCGTCCTTGGTGCTGTGCGTAACGGTGCCCTTGTTGGCCTTTGGGCCTTGGAATTGCGATGAGGTGTGCGAGCCGCTCTGCGCGAACGCGCCGGAAGCGCTAAGCCCCAGTACGGTGACGACGAGAGCCGCAAACATCACTTTCAGAATGCGAGACATTTTCATTTACTTACCTCTTTTTTAGTTTTCGACGCGCACTCTCAGAACTGAATTTGGATCGCAAGCGATCCATAGGCCTGACTAGAAGTCACAGCGTCGGTTTCAGTTCCAAAAGTTCGTCGTGCAGTGGTGGGATACGGAGATCATTCGAAGGTTTCATAATTGAGTGAAAAAGAAGTGCGTACTGAAGTGTGACTTTTTCGCTTTGGATGAATCCGATGAAGATTCGCTCTGGAAGGCCGCTTCTATTCAGGGGCGGAAACGAGGTCCTCAGGATGCAGATTAGTTGCCGCGAGGTTCGCCGAGAACTAGGGAACTATATGGAAGATGACGTTTCGTGGGAATTGAAGACGAGAATCGAACAGCACTTCCTGAGGTGTGAAGGGTGTTTTGCGACCTATGACGGCCTGAGAAGAGTCATACGATTGATCAACGGGGCAGAAATCATCGAGCTACCTGAAGGATTCAGTGCTCGTCTCTATCACCGGATTGCAAGCGACTCTGTGCCGCGAAATAGACGGTAGCAGTCAACAAGGCTGTTTTCGTGGGTCCTCATCAAGAGGGAGGACATCAATGTGCCGTAGACCTGCATCCTTGCTCGTAACAATCGAGCTCTCACAGCGCCGGCTGTGACGTTCAAGATCCACGCGGTCTCGGCTGTATCGAGATTCTTTACGTCCCGAAGGAAGAGTACTTCCCTGTATTTGATGGGCAGAGACACAATCGCCCTCCGAAGCGAATCACCCAATCTCTTCTTTTCAAACGCCTCCCGGGCGATCTCGCGCCAGCTCGCCAAATCCGGATACTTCTCCCCGGCCACCAGATGTTCATCAGGGGGCGTATGCCTCTCCATGTGCGCAATGCTGGCTGCGCACCTGCGCACGAAAACCTTCTCGAAACTTGCTGCGGTAATCGCTGGAGTTGTTGTGCTCATGTCCACTGAGATACGCACGCTCGTGAAAAGTTGCATGCAAAAAATCGAATCAGTTTATCCGTTTCGGAGAAACCGGAAACGTGCACTTGAGCAGAGCTTTGTGAGGTCTAAAAGGGTCAGAAAGTCGATCGTTTTGAACTCGCGATCCATGGCAGGCTCACCGCAAATTTGCGCCCCAATAGAAAGATAGGCGCGCAAGAGCCGAGGAGGGTTGATGCGTGGCGTCTCGGGGATCGCATCTGAGATCGGAATCCTAAACCCAGGCCGAGGGCTCGTCCGTAAAACGGGCTCAGCGAGAAACTCCCTAAGCCTCCAATACATGTCGGAGCCTTCCTGCGGACATTGCGAGGTCAAAGACGAACAACCAATTAGGTATCGTGCGTTGCGCTGAAGCGCATAGCTCACGATTCCACGCCAGAGGAGCGTAAGAACTTCGAACGATCGATGATCTCGATGAATCGATGCTCGACCAAGCTCGACCAGTGAATTCCGGATTGGCTCATAGGGAGAGAAGTCAAATTCACGCGCACTGTAGTATCCGACGTTTCTTGCCGCAATCCGGCCCGTCTGCAAGCGATAGGTACCTACCACATGTCGACTCGGACGGTGCTCCACAATCAGGTGGTCGCAGGTCTTGTCAAATTCGTCGGTGTCGTGACCCGTTTCGTAGGCAGACTCCAGGCCCTCGTTCAGCTCGAGGTTGAACACTAGAAATCGCAAACGGAATGCGGCTTCCAGGTCTTCTCTGCTTTCCGCAAACCGAAGCTGGTAAGCCCCACGGGCCAAGGCCGGTTTTGAGGCGGAAGACCTCTCATGTAACACGTCACCGACCACTCCAATTGAATGTTCGGGATTTGGTGCCGCGTCTGGTTGGTCTTGCAAGATTCGCATAGTGGATTTCGATAACCCGTAAGACCTTGCTCCATGTGATTCATATACTTCTAAAAAGTTTCACCAATTATGCGATCCGCTCAGAGGTCGAAACTGAAACTTTTTATCAGGCACCAACTCCTACCTCCCGACGACGAATTCCAGAATTAAGTCCATCAAAGAGGCAATGAAAATGAAAACGACGGTAACTATCACGGTTCTAAGCTGGGTCTTGAGGATCACGGCGGCAATCATTCTGCTGCAGACCCTTTTCTTCAAGTTCACCGCGGCCCCTGAGTCGGTCTATATCTTCACAAAAGTAGGAGCCGAGCCGTGGGGTCGCATTGGGTCGGGTGTTGTCGAGCTGATTGCGGCGATCCTGATTCTAACGCCGCGGTTTACATGGCTTGGGTCGCTTCTAGCCATGGGGGTGATGGCTGGCGCCATCTTCAGCCACCTTACCGTACTCGGCATCGAGGTCCAGAGCGACAAGGGGCTGCTATTCGCGCTGGCACTGATCGTATTTGTCTGTTCCACGGCAAACCTGCTCCTCCATCGCAGTGAAATCCCCGTAATCGGAAGGAGACTCGCATGAACACGTTTAGCCCAGTCGAAGTACTTCAGGATTTCAGGCCACAAATGGAGACTCAAGAGCATTCGCCTGAGCTAATTGTGGCCGCGCAAGACGTCCTGCTGCAGGGGTTGGGTCTGCTCTTTGAGTTGGGTGACAGGACGTACTCGCACGTTGCAGGAACGCCGTTCAATGCGTCGGTAGGACAGCACTACCGGCACGTGCTGGATCACTTCCAGAGCCTGATCAGAGGTCTGCGCGCAGGGGAAATCAATTACGACGCCCGAGAGAGAAATCAGCGCCTACAAAGCGATGTGACATACGCAAGTATCGCGACCTGTGACGTTCTTCGCGCCCTGAAAAAATACACAAACGAAACTCTTGCTCGCGATTGCAAGGTCATCAACAGCGTGGGATACAGCACCTCTCAGCCGTCTCGCCTCGATTCTAACGTGAGCCGTGAACTGGCCTACTGCATCGGGCATGCCGTCCATCACTTCGCGATCATTCGCTTGATCTGCCATGAAATTGATATCACGGTGCCTGCCGAATTCGGAGTAGCACCGTCAACACTGAGACACATGAATTCACTCGCCGCGGATTGAGGAACCTTCATGGGCATTCCTACAATCCACCACGGAAGCGCCATAGCACTCATCGTAACGATCGTACTTGGCGCATTCATCTCTGAAGATGGCGCGACGATTACGGCAGCCACTTTGGCGGCCTCGAGCGTGCTCGATTTTAGATTAGCTTTCCTCAGCGCCTTCGCGGGGCTCTGGGGTGGTGATCTAGCGGTTTACGCGCTGACGCGGAGAATTGGCCCACGGATCATGCAACATCGGTGGTTTGCGGGATGGTTTCCGAAGGAAAAAACACGCAAGAGCAATCCAAGTGGAAGTAATGGCCTGCTCAGCCTCGCCTTGAGCCGGTTCTTTCCTGGTACCAGGCTGCCTGCGTATGTCTCGGCCGGTTTGGACCGCATGCCCGGGCTTGCGTTTGCGGCGATTACGGGGGTTTCGGCGGTCGCCTGGATCGTGCTGGTGTTCGCCACGATTCAACTGGCACCTTCGCGAAGCAGTTCCGCGAAACAGCAGTTAGCCCTATTCAGTTTGTTCGGACTGGGTCTCTTCGCACTTCTGTCGGCATGCCGCCGTTGGGGCCATCGGATTCGGCGCTCGCTCAGCATTTCCTTCGACCGCATCGTGAGATGGGAATTCTGGCCAGCTTGGCTCTTCTACTCGCCGGTGGCGGTCATTTGCGTGTGGTTAGGTCTTCGGTACCGGGGACTCTCTCTGCCAACGATTGCCAACCTGAATCAAAAGAATGGCGGCATTGTAGGGGAATCCAAGATTGGCATTCTTCAAACGCTGATGGAAACCTCGCCGGAATTCACGTCGGACGGATACCCTGTGCCAACAGGCTCCGCCCAAAAAAGAATTGAGGTCATCGAAGAGGTTTGCCGGCGGCACGAAATCAGCTTCCCTTTTGTGCTGAAGCCCGATACTGCGCAACGTGGTGCGGGATTTAGAAAAGTCTCATCATTCGATGACGCTGAGAAATACCTTAATCAGGTGTCTGTGCCTCTCGTACTTCAGAGGTACGTAGAAGGCCCGGAGGAAGCCGGAATTTTCTACTATCGATTCCCAAGAGAACAAAGAGGACACATATTCGGCATCACTCGTAAACAATTCCCTCGTCTTGTGGGCGACGGTGTCCATTCTATTCGGGAATTGATTGAAGCGGACCCTCGCGCAAGATTGATTGCACGGACTTACCTGGAGAGGTTTGGATCAGCGGTAGACCGAATACTATCGCAAGGCGAATCCATGCGCCTCGTGGAGGCCGGCAATCATTGCCAGGGTTGCATTTTCAAAGAAGGCGGCGACCTTAACTCAGAGGAACTGCGCACCGCGTTTGACGAAATAAGTCAGAAGCTCCCGGGATTCTACATCGGTCGATACGACATTCGATATAACAACGATGACGAGCTCCGAGCCGGAAAAGGATTTCAGATCATCGAACTCAATGGCGCGGCCTCCGAAGCTACAAACATTTATGATGAAGGCAATTCGCTCTGGTCGGCGTACAACACAGTGTACCGGCAATGGAAGCTGGTGTTTCAGATCGGGGCGGCAAATCGCAGTCGCGGACACCGCCCGGCAAGCCCGCTCGCAGTCTTCCGAGATTGGATGGAGTTTTCCCGGCAGGCGATGGAGTATCCTCTAGCCGATTAGCCCATGTGCACTCTCACCTTTGTTCCGACAGAAGATGGATACCTGGCTGGAATGAACCGGGACGAACTGTTCAGTCGTCCAAGAGCCCTTCCCCCGAAGATCTTTGTGAAAGGTGCCATGGAGATGGTTTACCCGCGGGAGCCATCCGGCGGGACGTGGATCGCCTGCAATAGTCAGGGCAACTTGCTAGCGCTTTTGAACTGGAATGGGAACGAGTCCTACAACTTAGGCGAAAAACGCAAGACGCGTGGTCTCGTGATTCCCGAGCTCGCGGGTGAGTCCGATTTGCCTGCGACCGATTCCAATTTTCGGAGGATGAATTTGCATGGGGTGTTTCCTTTCCGTTTGGTTGGGTTTTTCCGGAACGAAAGGATCATTAACGAGTGGCGCTGGGACGGCATGGCGAGGCGGAAACTGGAATTTTCCTGGGCTCGCAAACACTGGTTTTCATCGAGTCTCTCAGATTCGCTTGCAGCAAAAGAGCGGGGCCGGACGTGCGAAGCTGCAGCGGGCGAGCCCGCGGCTGGGAGCGATGGCTGGCTTCGCCGCCTTCATCGCTCGCACATTCCCGGGCCAGGTCCCTTTTCGGTTTGTGTCCACCGGCAGGATGCGGCGACCGTCAGTTACACCGAGGTATGGTGTGGCGGAACGCAGATCTCGATGGACTATCTCGACGGGAATCCGTGCCTGAAGAACGGTTTTGATGAGTTTACAAGCCTGACCCTGAAGGATCCGCTAGTCCACAGCAACCTGCCCAAGCTCCAAATTTGATGAAACTTTTGTCCAGCTGCCTGCTCTTACCCCCTGTGTAAGCAAACTGCGGCGGGGTCTACGAAACGAGATGAAAGACAAAGTAGTTCTCATAACAGGTGCCAAGGGCGGGCTGGGGTCGTTTGTGACTCAGCGTTTCCTTGGAACGGGCGCGACGGTCGTAGGGACGTCCCGCAGCATCACCAAAGAAGATTTTCCTGAACCCAATTTTGTTCCTCTGCCAGTTGACTTCACCAAATCGGTCGCTGTTCGCGAAGCGGTTGAGTCGGTAGTTAGCCGCTTCGGCAAACTGGATGTGCTGGTGCACGTGCTGGGGGGCTTCGCCGGTGGCAAAACCGTCGCGGAAACCGATGATGCGACCTGGGAACAGATGCGCGATCTTAATTTAACCTCGGCATTCTATGTCCTTCGTACCGCAATACCGCAGCTTCGGAAATCGGGGAACGGCCGCATTGTCGCGATCGGGAGCTTGACCGCAGTGGAACCACACGCCGGCCTCGGCGCGTATGTGACTTTTAAGTCCGCACTCGCAACTCTGGTCCGCACTGTAGCGCTCGAAAACAAGGACGCGGGGCTAACGGCAAATCTAATTTTGCCGGGAACGATGGATACACCGGCGAACCGCAAGGCGATGCCTGCAGCCGATCCATCGAAGTGGGTGCAGCCAGGAGCCGTGGCTGAGCTCGCGTTGTTCCTCGCAGAAGATCGCGCTGCACAAGTTACGGGTACGGTTATCCCGATCGATGGCACCAATGTATGAGCGCATCGCCGTCTTGCTCGTTGACGCATTCTATTTTTATGCGTTTCTCGGACTCGTGTTTGCTGTCGCCTTCGTGACGGTCGGAGTAAAGCGCATCGATTCTCAAGCCAACGGCAGCGGCGCAGCCTTTCGGCTACTCATCTTTTCAGGGTCTGTTGCTTTCTGGCCCCTGCTGCTTCGCCGATGGATTGCAGGGAGGAATGAACCGCCCGAGGAGAGGAATCCGCACCGATGATTCAGCCTCTTCGCAGGACCCATCGCCGCATATTCCTCGCGCTCGCTTTGTTACTGCCCGCGCTGTTTCTGAGCGGCATTGCTTTCCGCCACAGGTGGCCAGTCTCTCCGAAATCGAAGAGTGCCGCCCTGAGCTCAGTTCCCCCGGGAGCGACGCGATGAGCCACCAATATCAAGCCATTGGTTGGAATCGCCAAAAGCGCGTCTACGACGTGGTGGTTCTTACCGGAGTCACTCTCTATATCGCGCTTTTCATCGGATTCGGCGCATTGCTGTTTCCCTATGCCACGGCCGAAACGCTTATTATTCGGGCCGCAGGCTCCGCGGCGTTTCTGCTTTTGCACGTGGTTTTGTGCATCGGTCCGCTCTGTAGGCTGGATTCGCGATTCCTTCCCTTGCTGTACAACCGCCGCCATCTAGGAGTCGTCACCTTTCTGCTGGGCGCAGTGCACGGAATCTTTGCAATCATTCAATTTCATAGCCTAGGAGATAAGGACCCGCTCGTCAGCCTCCTGACTTCAAACCAAAACTTCGAGAGCTTGCCCGATTTTCCGTTTCAACAACTCGGTTTTCTAGCCCTTGTGATTCTTTTTGTTATGGCAGCCACCAGCCATGATTTTTGGCTGAGGAACTTGACTCCGCCTATCTGGAAAACCCTTCACATGTTGGTCTACGTGGCGTACGCCCTTTTGATTGGTCACGTTACGCTGGGCTTGCTGCAATCGGAAACTAGTCCGGTGCTGGCGGTTGCAACCGGCGCCGGATTCGTAAGCGTCTTGAGTTTGCATCTCGCGGCGGGCTCGCGCGAGCGTGAGGTTGATCGGAGAAAGCTAAATCAAGTTGGTAAAGGGTTTGTTGACGCCTGCTCAGTGGAAAGCATTCCGGAGAAATGCGCGGCGGTTGTCTCCGTGAGCGGCGAGCGTGTCGCCATCTTCAAATTTGACGGAAAGATCTCTGCGATTTCGAATGTGTGCCGCCACCAGAATGGTCCTTTGGGAGAAGGCAAGATCATCGACGGATGCGTGACTTGCCCCTGGCACGGTTATCAGTATTTGCCGGAAACGGGAGCTTCGCCGCCGCCGTTTACAGAAAAGATCTCAACTTTCTATACCCAAATCGTAAACGGGCGCGTATGGATCGACCCCAAACCGAATCCGCCGGGTACTCGCGTCGAGCCATCAAGAATTCCGGAGGCAGGAGTGCGGGCATGAATGAGTTCTATGTCGGGTATCTTCCAAAAGCACCTGTTGGTATCGCGCGCCGAATCCGTGCCGTAGTGGTGCTGCTGTTTATCTTCGCGGCGATCACAGCGATGGTATTCGCAAGGGTCCAACGCACGTTCGCTCCATCGGTTTTCGAATACGGCAAAGTGGGTACCTTTGAAGGCACGATTGAAGCAACCCCGTATCCAATCCTGATTGTGGCAGGGCCAGGCTCGACAGAGCCTAAGGCTTTACGGTATTTGCTGGTCGCGGAAGGCAAGCATGGCGCCGATAGCCAAGTGGCCGCCTTTACTGGAAAAAACGTGCAACTTCGGGGAACGAGGATCTATCGCGATAACCAGACGATGCTTGAGGTGGCGGGCGGCTCGATTTCGCTGAAAGGTGACCCTGCGCAATCTGTTCCATCAAGCCAGGAACTAGGCGCTTTCGAACTGTCAGGAGAGATTGTGGACAGCAAATGTTATCTGGGAGTGATGAACCCGGGAAGCGGCAAGGTCCATCGGGACTGCGCAGTGCGTTGTATCAGCGGAGGCATTCCTCCCGTCTTCGCAACGAATGACTTCAACGGTTCTCCCGCCATCCTCCTGCTTACGGACCTCGATCAGAAACCTCTTCCCAAGGAGTCCTTCCTAAAACTCGTGGCGCAACCCGTGCGCATCCGGGGAAAGGTTATTAAAACCGGCGAGACTCTGTATATGAAAACACAGCCGTCTGCCATTTTCCCCCTGCCGTAAAAGGGGCCCTCTCAAATTTTCTCCGCTTTTCTCGAATCCCAGGATAGCCAGCCGTCATCTCATGCCTATCGCGGATTGGCAGCGTTGCGGAACTCTTCAAACCCGTTTCAGTTCAGGTGTACTGGCAGCTTTCGCTAGGAGGTCTTTTTCCATGGATGACATCTACAAAATCAATGTAGCCAAGACCGAGTTTCGGGAAGCTTATAACACCGGGGATGTGGACCGGCTGCTTGCTGTGTTCACCAATGACGGGTTTACGAGCATGTTCGAAGGTGGACCAAGCCAATTCGGCGGCCGGGCGCGTTCCAGCCTTCGTGAAGAGGTGGTCAAGCTGTTCGCCGACTATTCAGTGCAAATAAGCGTAATCATCATAGACATCGTCGTCCAGGGCAGCACCGCTTACGACTACGGATGGCACGAATTCACACTAAGGCCAAGGGATGGCGGCGAACCCATCCGAAAGCGGCTGCGCTACTTTGAGCTGTGGAGCAAGGATTCTTCGGGGGACTGGAAGATCGCCTTCCACATCAACAATCAGGATGTGCGCGAAGAGCTCGGCGGAAGCGTGAGCCACTGGTTCCTCAGCGAGGAGCACTCCGCGACGGTCAACTGACAGTCGGGCTTGCGGAACTGCCGGGAGTCACCTGGTCAGGTCTGTGGCTACTTGGCTTTAATCTTGTCGTAAAGGCGTTTGCTGAATCCCTCGGGCATCTGGTATTCGACACCATCACCCACCAGCTTCACGACGTTCTTCGTCCCATCCAAGATCGCGGTGCAGTGGGCGCAAACCTTGAAATGCGCTTCCATGCGTGCGCGCATCTCCGGGTCGACCTCCCCGTCCAGAAAATTGGAGATCTCTCGCCAGACCTCAAGGCAGCTTATTTCAATCACCTTCATTGGATACAGAGGGTCCCTTTTAGTTTCATGTCCGTGGCGCAACCTAGCCTTACCACGGCCTCACCTTCTCATATTCCTGCTTGCCGGAGTACCAGCTCCCGTCGATACCCGGCGCCAAGGCATCCCGCATCTGGAAGCGTGCCCGCAGAAGCCTCGTTTTGACACTGCCTTCCGTAATGCCCAGAACCTGAGCCGTTTCTTGAATACTCAAGTGCTGGACGTCCCTCAGTATAAGCACTTCCCTGTATTTCGTGGGTAGGGAGTTCAAAGCCCGCTGCAGGGCCTCTCTCAACTCCTTCCGGTGAAGTGCTTCTGAGGGGATTTCCCGCCAGTCGGCGTAGTCTTTGGGAAAATAGTCCCCTTGCTCGTCCGTCTTCTGCTCATCAACGGACTCATAGAGGTGTTTGCGGTCCTTGCGGACCTTAAGCCGCGCCTCATTAATGGTGATCTGGATCAGCCAGGTGCTGAACTTTGATTCGCCGCGGAATCGGGGTAGGGCTGAGAACGCCTTCAGAACAGCTTCTTGTGCCACTTCCTCAGCGTCTGCGGGATTATTGAGAATCGACATGGCGGCGGTAAAGACACCGCGTTCACAAGGTTGTACAAGGCTGTAGAAAGCCTCCTTGTCGCCCTGGCAGACGCGCTGGATCAGCTCCGACTCGGTTGTGTCAAAATTTGGCTTGGCTGTCCCCGTCGACACGAATTCCCGCCTTAACTAACACAAACTAAGGAATTTGCGAATTACCCTAGAACTATCCATGTTTTTGCGCTGTCCGATGGCCTGAAAAATTCGGTAGTAAATCACCAAATGTCACTCTTGAATGTCTATCGGATGTGGGAACTTTCAAGAAGTCGCAACTATTTTCAAGAATTTTTAGATGAGTGTGACTGCTCGTTCGTGGAAGTTTTTCGGCTGATCTTTGTCACTTCTATCGCCTATCCGAATCCTATCCCGCGTGACCGACACCCACATCTCGCGAGCGCCCGGTACACAACACGGTCTCGCTACATCCTTGCCTACTGGTAATAACGCCGCATGGCTCACCCGTGGCGCTGGTTATGCACTGGCTCGGCATTGGCCGGAATACTTGATGGAAGGTGCCGAACTCGGAATCTTCATGATTTCCGCCTGTTTCTTCACAGCTCTGCTCGAACATCCCGCTTCTCCGGCGCTGAGACTAATTCCGAACTCCTTTGTGAGAAACGCACTGATCGGGTTAGCCATGGCGCTGACAGCCGTGTCGATCATTTACTCCAGGTGGGGGAAACAGTCGGGCGCACATATGAACCCTGCGATGACGCTCACCTTCTTCCGTCTGGGAAAGATTGAGCCTTGGGATGCTTTCTTCTACGTGATCGCGCAGTTCCTCGGCGGAGTTTTCGGTGTGGCAGTTGCTTCGCTCCTTCTTGGCATGGTGATTGCCCATCCCTCGGTGAATTACGCCATTACGAGGCCAGGTCCTTTGGGGGTGAAAGTCGCGTTCGTGGCCGAGGTGCTCATCTCTTTCGTACTGCTTCTGACGGTCCTCACGGTTTCCAATAACAAGAAGTTGGCGCGATACACGGGATTGTTTGGCGGAATGCTGATCGCCTCCTATATCACGTTCGAAGCGCCGCTCTCTGGCATGAGCATGAATCCGGCGCGGACGTTCGGTTCCGCATTCCTAGCAAGATCTTTCGACGCGCTGTGGCTTTATTTTGTAGCGCCCCCGATCGGAATGCTGGCGGCCGCTGAGGTGTATGTAGGGCTGCGCTCCATCCGTGCGGTCCACTGTGCCAAATATCATCACAACAACGATAAGCGATGCATTTTTCGTTGCCGCTTCGCCGAGCTACAGAACCCGAAGACTTTAGGAACCATGTCATAAATTCGATTTGAAACATTTGCTGTGGAGGCAAACACGATGGCCCAGGACAAACACTACGACGTAATCATCATCGGAACCGGCGCGGGTGGGGGAACCCTCGTGCACGCACTCGCTTCCACAGGAAAGAGCATCCTAATACTCGAGCGCGGTGACTACGTGCGCCGGGAGAAGGCCAATTGGGATTCACGTGCCGTCAATGTCGAGGCCAAGTACCAGACTAAGGAAGAGTGGCGGGACAAGGATGGCAAGCCGCTCCATCCGCACACCAACTACTACGTCGGAGGCAATACCAAATTTTACGGCGCCGCACTCTTCCGACTCCGCAAAGAAGATTTTAGGGAAATCCGCCATTTCGGCGGAATCTCGCCAGCCTGGCCCATCTCGTACGAAGATCTCGAGCCGTACTATCTGAAAGCAGAAAGGCTCTATCACGTTCACGGGACGCGCGGCGAGGATCCCACGGAACCTTACGCGAGCGGCCCTTACCCGCATCCGGCCATCAGCCACGAGCCTCGCATCCAGCAACTCAGCGACGACTTTGAGCGACTTGGACTGAAACCGTTCCATACGCCCCTCGGTTTGCAGCTCGATGAGCAAAACCCTCATGCCAGCAAGTGCATCCGCTGCGATACCTGTGACGGCTATCCCTGCCTTGTAGATGCAAAGTCCGACGCGCAAGTGCTCTGCGTCGATCCCGCGCTACGCTTTCCCAATGTGAGTTTGCTGACCAACGCATATGTGGAACGCCTGGAAACAAACGCCTCGGGCAGAGAAATATCACGAGTAGTTGTGAGCCGTAACGGCGCGAGAGAGGGCTACTCCGCAGGTCTCGTGGTCGTTTCATGTGGGGCGATTAATTCCGCCGCGCTGCTGCTTCGCTCTGCAAACGACAAGCACCCGCGAGGACTGGCCAATGGCTCGGATGTAGTCGGTCGCCACTACATGGGTCACACAAATTCCGTCATGCTCGCGCTCTCAAAGTGCCCCAATCCCACGCTGTACCAGAAATCGCTCGCCGTAAACGACTTCTACTTTGGCTCGAAAGAGTGGAACCATCCGATGGGCCACATCTCCTTCGTCGCCAAGCTCGATGGAACGGCGCTTTCCGCCGGCGCTCCGGCCATCGCCCCCGGTTGGACTCTGGACCTAATGGCCAAGCACACCCTCAGCTTTTGGCTCACCTCGGAAGATTTACCGGATCCGAACAATCGCGTCACCGTCGACCGTGAAGGAAAGATCGTTTTGCAGTACACCCCGAACAACGAAGAACCACACCGTCGTCTAATTGCCAAACTCAAAGAGCTTATGAAGCAGCAGACCAAATGCGGTGTTCATGGCCACGAGTGCCATGAAGGACTATTCGCGAGGAATTTGTTCCTCGGCGACCGCATTCCACTTGCAGGTGTGGCGCACCAGAACGGCACGATTCGTTTTGGGAGTGATCCCAAGACGTCCGCGCTGGACACAAATTGCAAAGCCCATGAGATCGACAATCTATATGTCGTGGACGGCAGCTTCTTCCCTTCCAGCGCCGCCCTTAACCCCGCGCTGACCATCATGGCCAATGCACTCCGCGTCGGAGACCACTTGAGACAGCGATTGAGCGTCACAACCTCCTCGGCGGAAAACTCCCGAGTGCCGTCGTTTGCAGGGGTACAAAATGCGGTCTAAGCCACTCCGGGCCCTACTTCTGGCTACGGCGCTGTCGTTCGGATGGACGCTTTCGTCATTCACTCAGGCAGCGCCTCAGATCTCCTCGCCTGCCGGAGTAAAGATTCGCAGTATCGGCGCCATTCTAATCACGGTGGCTGATATGGACCGATCTCTGGATTTCTATTCGCACGTCCTTACATTCGAGAAGGTGTCGGACACGGAGGTAGCTGGCGACGATGTCGAACACCTCTTCGGAGTATTTGGGGCACGCGTGCGAGTTGTTCGGATGAAGCTTGGCGGTGAATCTATCGAACTTGCCCAATTTCTCGCGCCGCTCGGACGTTCGATTCCTGTCGATTCCCGAAGCAACGATCTTTGGTTCCAGCATATCGCCGTCATCGTAAGCGACATGGATCGTGCCTATCAGATCCTTCGGCAAAATAAGGTTGAACATGCCTCCTCTGGACCGCAACGCCTACCCGATTGGAACAAGAGTGCCGGTGGCATCAAGGCTTTTTATTTTAAGGATCCGGATGAGCACCCTATTGAAATCCTCGAGTTTCCAGAGGGCAAGGGAGATCCGAAATGGCATCGCGGCAGTGAACGCCTCTTTCTCGGGATCGATCATACGGCCATCGCCGTCTCGGACACAGATACAAGCCTCAAGTTCTACCGCGATCTGCTCGGTTTGCGGGTGGCCGGAGAGAGCGAAAACTACGGAACAGAGCAAGAACACCTCAATAATGTATTCGGCGCCCATCTCCGGATCACCGCGCTACGCGCCCCGACCGGCCCCGGAATCGAACTCTTGGAGTACTTGAGCCCGCGCGATGGGCGCCCCTTCCCTGTCGATGAGCACGCGAACGACCTTGTCCATCGAGAAACAATTTTGATGACGCCGGATGCAGATGCAGCGGCATCCCAGCTCAGCGCAGCAAGAGTGAGGTTTGTATCTTCTGGCGTTGTCGCGAATCACATGCAAATGCTCGACTTTAGCAAGGCATTTCTCGTGCGTGACCCCGACGGCCATGCAATCGAAATTGCGGCTCAATGAGCAGTTCCGGAAGTAGGAGTGTGGTTTTTGACGAAGCACGAAGATAAGAATGAACAGCCAATCTACAAGGATGCGAATCACGAGAGATCGATACGGTTCACGAGCGAGTTGATTCATGAGTTCACGAACATGCTCACCGCTGTGATCGGTTATAGCGAACTGGCACTTCACGCAATCGAAGATTCCCATCCAGCGCGGGAATGGCTGGAGAAGATTCGCAAGCACACGAGAGAACTGGGAGCCCTGCTCCAGAAATTGATTGCTCTGAAGCAATCAAAACGTGGTGAACAACTATGAATGCCGAAGAAAAGCGACTCGAAGAAGGACGTTCGCGCAAAGCGCATTGGAAGCGATGGGGCCCGTACGTCAGCGATCGCGCCTGGGGAACAGTGCGCGAGGACTATAGTGCGACCGGTGAAGCGTGGGAATATTTTCCTCATGATCACGCCCGCTCCCGTGCATATCGCTGGAACGAGGACGGCCTCGCCGCGATTTGCGACCGTCACCAATTCGTCTGCTTCGGGCTCGCACTTTGGAACGAAGCAGATCCCATCCTCAAAGAACGTCTCTTCGGCCTTACCGGTAACGAAGGCAATCACGGCGAGGACGTAAAGGAGTATTACTTCCACCTTGACAGCACGCCGACGCACTCCTACATGAAATTCCTCTACAAGTATCCGCAGCGCGCCTATCCCTACGGACAATTGCTGGAAGAAAACCGGCGCCGTTCGAAACAAGATCCCGAATTTGAGCTGCTCGATACTGGCGTCTTCGCCGAAAATCGATATTTCGATGTGGTCGTCGAGTATGCCAAAGCCGCCTCCGAAGACATCCTCATTCGTATCACCGCGCACAATCGCGGACCCGAACCGGCGCGCGTGCATCTATTGCCGACAATTTGGTTCCGCAACACCTGGTCCTGGAATCAAGGCCGGACCAAGCCAGTCGTAAAAAAGGTCGATGCTCCCGGCAAAATCACCACACTCGCGCTTGAGCATCCTGAAACTAGCAGGCTTTGGCTCCATTGCGAGGGTGCGGTTGAGACACTATTCACGGAAAATGAAACGAATACGCAGCGCCTCTACGGACATTCCGGGCCAGCGTATGCCAAGGACGGCATCAACGACTACATCGTCGTTGGCAACAGGGATGCAGTGAATCCAGCGCAGTCTGGCACTAAGGCTGCTGCGCACTATTCCCCCGTGGTTCCTCCAGGTGGTAGCGTGACGATCAAACTGCGCCTCACGAAAGAAAGCCCCGCTTCCCAGAAGAATCCCCTCGACAGCGAATTTGACCGCATCTTCGTGCAGCGCCAGAAAGAAGCCGATGAGTTCTACGCCAAGGTAATGCCGGCCTCGCTGTCAGAAGACGCCCGAAACGTCCAGCGCCAAGCCTTTGCTGGACTCCTGTGGTCCAAACAGTTCTATCACTATGCGCAAAGGGATTGGCTTGCCGGCGATCCGGCGCAACCGGCTCCTCCCGAACAACGCAAGCACGGCCGCAACAGCGACTGGTCGCACGTTTACAACGCCGACGTGATTTCGATGCCTGACAAGTGGGAGTACCCTTGGTATGCCGCGTGGGATCTCGCTTTCCATTGCGTGCCATTGGCATTAGTGGATGCGGATTTCGCCAAAGAACAACTAGTTCTTTTCCTTCGCGAATGGTACATGCATCCCAACGGTCAACTCCCCGCGTACGAATGGGCGCTCGGTGATGTGAACCCTCCCGTTCACGCCTGGTCCGCATGGCGCGTGTACAAAATTGAAAAAAAGGCCCGCGGTAAAGGCGACCGGGTCTTTCTTGAGCGCGTGTTTCAGAAACTCATGCTCAACTTCACCTGGTGGGTAAATCGCAAGGACGCGGAAGGCATGAATGTATTCCAAGGCGGCTTTCTCGGCCTCGACAACATCGGCGTCTTTGATCGCAGCGCACCGCTTCCGACTGGTGGCCATATTGAACAGTCCGATGGGACAGCCTGGATGGCCATGTACACCCTCAACATGCTGGCCATCGCCCTTGAGCTCGCCAGCGAAAATCCCGTCTACGAAGACGTCGCCAGCAAGTTCTGGGAACACTTCCTCTACATCGCAAACGCCATGAGCCATCGCGGCGACGGTATGGACTCGATGTGGAACAGCGAAGACGGATTCTTCTATGACGTGTTGCACCTTCCAAACGGCGAACGCACGCCGATGAAGGTCCGCTCCATGGTCGGATTGATCCCGCTCTTTGCGGTTCAGACCCTTGAACCCGAACTTCTGGAGCGGCTCCCCAATTTCAAACGCAGGCTCGAATGGTTTATCGAGAACCGTCGCGACCTGACATCCAACATCGCCTGTATGCGTACCCCGGGGAATCGCGAACGAAGACTCCTCTCCATCGTCGATGCCGACAAATTGCGTCATGCACTCCGTTACATGCTGGATGAAAACGAGTTCCTGTCGCCTCATGGAATTCGCGCTCTCTCGCGCTATCACATGGACAATCCATACGTCTTGAGCGTCCATGGGACGGAACACCGCGTCGACTATCAGCCCGCGGAATCCAAGACGTCCCTATTCGGCGGGAACTCCAACTGGAGGGGGCCGATCTGGTTCCCCATGAATTTCCTGCTTGTCGAGTCTCTCCAAAAATTCCATCACTACTTTGGAAACGAATTCAAAGTCGAGTTCCCGACCGGTAGCGGACAGATGTTCACGTTAGCCGAAGTAGCTGGAGAGATTTCTCGTCGCTTGAACAGAATCTTTCTGCGCGGTGAAGATGGTCGCCGTCCCGTGGCTGGAAATCTGGAGATTTTCCAGAACGACCCCCACTGGAACGACCTCGTCCTGTTCCACGAGTATTTCCACGGAGATACCGGCAGCGGCGTCGGTGCAAATCACCAAACTGGATGGACCGGACTCGTCGCGAAGCTGTTGGCCCAGAGCGGCGAAGTCCGCGAGAAGAACACTGAGTTTCGATCAAAAAGTGCTGCGAGATAAGGAGAACTTAATGAAAGCAATAGCGGTATTACCTGGCAAAGCAGGGAGCGTGCATCTGGCGCAGGTCCCAAAGCCAAGCGTCGCCGATGTTCCGAACGGCCGCGGCGTGCTGGTCAAGATTCTTCGCGTCGGTGTGGACGGCACGGACAAGGAAATCAATGC
>WNGN01000832.1_pt1 | contig 23362 bp, 37 predicted proteins | sample 5400561 | NCBI WGS metagenome assembly WNGN01 (sample SAMN13153379, study PRJNA577476) | soil metagenome | isolation source: 115 cm soil or saprolite under Garry oak tree replicate 2 | place: USA:California | collected 2016-06-15 | reverse complement strand
CGGGGGACAACATCGAGATGACGGTGGAGTTGCACCAGCCGGTGGCGATGGAAGAAGGGGTGCATTTTGCGATTCGAGAAGGGGGACGCACGGTGGGAGCGGGCGTCTGCACCAGTATCGAGAATTAGGCAGAGGAGAAAGATATGGCTACAGGAACAAAACAGCGCATCCGTATTCGCCTGAAGGCGTACGACCATCGCATTCTCGACCAGTCGGCAATGCAGATCGTGGATACAGCGCAGCAGACGGGCGCACGGGTCTCGGGACCAATACCTCTGCCTACAGTGATTGAAAAATTCACGGTGATCCGTTCACCATTCATTGATAAGGACTCGCGTGAGCAGTTCGAAATGCGCACGCACAAACGCCTGATCGATATCATTGAGCCGACCAACAAAACAGTTGAGGCCTTGACACGTTTGAATCTGCCCGCAGGCGTGGACATCGAAATTAAGCTGTAGGATACCTGGCCCCGGGTAGGGCTCCCGATTTATTGCGTCCAGGTGGGCATCATAATAAAGAGGATAAACGCGTCACATCCCTACAGCGCAGAAAAGAGGAAAGGAAATGCTCAGTGCATTGTTGGGCAGGAAGGTCGGCATGACACAGGTGTTTGGACCGAATGGCACAGCCATTCCGGTCACCGTAATAGAAGCAGGCCCCTGCGTCGTGACACAAATTAAAACGGCTGCCCACGACGGTTATGAAGCTGTCCAGATCGGCTTTGAACAGTCTATACTAAAAAATGTGCCCCGTCCCCAACTGGGACACCTTGGGCATAAGTTGCCACTGTTGAAGGCTCAACGTAAACGCTTGCAGTCTTACCAACAGGCGCAGCGTAAACCCAAGGCGGAGACTACGGTGGAGAGCGCGGAGTCCGGGGCGACTTCGGAAGGTGCTCCAGCCGAGAAGAAAGATAAGCAGATTCAGAAACTACTCAAGGTCCAGGAGAACCGCCAGCGCCGTCCAGGGCCGGAACTTGGCCCATTTAAGGTGCTGCGCGAGGTGCCGTTGCAGGAGGGAGTGGCTACTGAAGGGCTTGAACTTGGCGCCAAGTTCGATGCAAGCCTGTTCACCGCTGGCGAGTCGGTTGATATTATTGGTACCTCCAAAGGGAAAGGCTTCCAGGGTGGAGTCAAGCGCCATGGCTTCAGTGGAGGCCCTAAAACGCATGGTCAGTCAGACCGCACGCGTGCCCCCGGTTCGATCGGTTCCGGCACCACCCCTGGTCGGGTGCTAAAGGGCACACGTATGGCTGGTCACATGGGCCATGAACGCGTGACGGCAAAGAAATTGCAAATAATTCAAGCTGATGCTGAGCGCAATCTGTTGGTAGTCAAAGGCTCTGTGCCTGGCTCTATCGGCGGCCTGCTCGTGATCAGGAAGCATGGATGAGGTGACCGTAATGCCCTCGACTACAGTGTATAACATGGCCGGAGAGGCCGTAGAACAGCTCGAACTGAGCGAGCAGGTGTTCGGAGTCACCCCTAACAGGGCGGTTCTCCACCAGGTCGTCATCGCACAACTGGTGAATCGCCGCCAGGGCACTGCTTCGACGAAGACTCGCAGTGAAGTATCGGGCGGTGGCAAAAAGCCATATAAGCAAAAAGGCACAGGCCGCGCTCGCCAGGGCAGTACCCGTGCCCCCCAGTTCCGTCATGGCGGCACGGTATTTGGCCCAAAACCACATGAGTACCATCATGACGTACCTAAAAAGATGCGTCGCCTGGCGATCAAATCGGTATTATCCGACAAGGTAGCTAATGAGAAGCTCATTGTGGTCAACGAATTAGCTCTAGAGTCCCCGCGCACCAAGGACATGGTGGAGATTCTCGAAAAGTTGTTGGTGGCCGACAAAGGTAAGCGTGTTTTGATGATGCTGCCTCGTCGTGATGAGAACATAGTGCTCTCGGCGCGCAACATCCCTGCCGCCAAGGTCCAGCATGTCTCTTCAATCAATGTCGTGGAATTGCTGAAGCATGACTGCGTGATTATGCCGGTAAAAACTGTGCGCTGGCTTGAGTTAGTCTTTGGTGATGGCGTCAGTGCCGACGAGGCTACCCGTAAAATCCTTGAGGAAATGGATGCTGAGACGGCTCTCGACGAAACAACTGCTGACGACGAGTCGGACAATGAAGAAGCTATTGATGCGAGTGAAGAAGCACCCGACGAGTCGGACAACGAAGAGTCCGTTGACGCGAGTGAAGAAGCACCAGCCGAGACGGATGATGAGGCGCAGTAGCGGCGAATCTATTCGCCTCTACTCGTAACAACGAGGAGGGAAAACTGTGGAGATCACAGAAGTGCTGCGCCACGGTATCGTAACTGAAAAATCGGTGACGCTGCAAGGGCAGAACAAATATACCTTTAAGGTGGCCTTGGGGGCAAACAAAATCGAAATACGCCGGGCAGTTGAAGCCATGTTTAATGTCAAGGTCATTTCAGTTAATACCATGCGCATGCCCGGCAAGGAACGCATGATGTACAGGCGGCGTAGAGGTTCTGCCCCTCGACCTAAAGAGGCACGCGAGTGGAAAAAGGCGATTGTTACCCTGCGTGAAGGCCAGACGATCGACGCTCTGAAGGCATAAAGAGGTAGAGAAGATGCCAATTAAACAGTACAAACCAACGTCTCCTGGGCGTCGTGGCATGTCAGTATCGACCTTCGAGGAGATCACAAAAACAAAACCGGAAAAATCTCTGGTAGTGAAGTTGCAGAAGCATGCTGGGCGCAACAACCAGGGCAAGATCACCACCCGCCATCGCGGCGGTGGGGCCAAGCGCGCCTATCGTATAATTGACTTCAAGCGCAACAAGCTCGGGGTTCCTGCCAGGGTGGCCGCAATTGAATATGATCCGAATCGCTCGGCTCGCATTGCTCTCTTGCACTATCTGGATGGAGAGAAGCGCTATATCATCGCGCCGAATGAGCTAAAAGTTGGCGATAGGGTAATGGCTGGCCCGGAGGCTGATATCAGGCCAGGCAATGCATTACCCCTCAAGAATATCCCTACCGGTACCACCATTCATAACATTGAGCTGGAAAAAGGGCGTGGTGGTCAGATGGTGCGGGGCGCGGGCGCGGGCGCCCAGTTGATGGCTAAAGAGGGCGACTATGCGCTGGTACGTTTGCCTTCCGGTGAACAGCGCCGTGTACACATCCTCTGTATGGCAACCATCGGACAGGTGGGCAACCTGGATCACGAGAACCGCAGTATCGGTAAGGCCGGGCGTTCGCGTCATCTCGGGCGCCGTCCCACCGTACGCGGCTCTGCTATGAACCCGCGCGACCATCCACATGGAGGCGGTGAAGGGCGCTCACCCATTGGTGGTCAGCCACAGACACCCTGGGGTAAGCCTGCTCTGGGCTACAAGACGCGCAAGAATAAACGCACTGATCATTTCATTGTCCGGCGTCGCAATGCTGGTAGGAGGAGGAAGTAAATGTCACGCTCAAGAAAGAAGGGACCGTACATTCATGAGTCCCTCCGGAAAAAAGTGCTGAGCATGGGGCGTAGTGGCGACCGCCGGCTAATCAAAACCTGGTCGCGCGCCTCGACGATCTTCCCTAACATGGTCGGTATGACCATAGGCGTTCATAATGGCAAGACCCATGTCCCTATCTATATTCAAGAAAATATGGTGGGTCACAAACTGGGTGAGTTCGCCCCCACACGGCATTTCCGGGGCCACGCGGGCGGCAAGAGTGAGAGGACCACGTCGGTCCGTTAAAACGGGGAGTCAAACATGCAAGTCAGAGCTATTGCAAGAGGCATCGGCATTTCGCCACGCAAAGTGCGCCTGGTCACGAATGCAGTAAAAGGGCTCCGCGTGAATCGGGCTCTGGCCATTCTTCAATTCCTGCCGAACGCAGGCGCCAAACCTGTCAGTAAAGTTGTAGCCTCGGCGGCGGCGAATGCAGAGAATAACTACAATCTCGATCCGGATGAACTCTATATTCTTAATATCCTGGCCGATGATGGGCCTTCTATGAAGCGTTTCAAAGCACGCTCCCATGGCCGGATAGCGCCCATTAAAAGGCGTACCTGTCATGTCACGGTAATTGTCTCAGACGACCCGGCAGATGCCGGTAGATGAGATTCAAAAAGGAGGTAACTTTGGGACATAAAGTGCATCCCACAGGTTTCAGGCTCGGCGTTGTGAAAAGCTGGCAGTCTCGCTGGTATGCCGAGCGCGATTATAGAGAACTGCTCGCTGAAGATATCGTCGTGCGCGCTATGATCAACAAAGAGCTTGCTAATGCTTCAGTCTCAAAAATTGAGATCGAACGTGCCGCTGCCAACCAGTTGTGGGTGGCTATCCACACGGCCAGGCCGGGCATCGTCATCGGCAAGAGCGGCGAAAAGGTCGAAAGGCTCAAAAATACGCTGGAAGCTAAAACCAAAAAACGCGTGCGCCTTGAGATCAAAGAAATCCGCCAGCCCGAACTCGATGCTTATCTGGTCGCGCGTGCTATCGCAGAGCAGTTGGAGAAGCGTGTCTCCTTCCGTCGTGCTATGAAGCAGGCTGTGCAGAAATCGATGCGCGCCAACGCTAAAGGCATTAAAATCATCGTCGGTGGGCGCTTGGGCGGAGCAGAAATTGCACGCAGCGAGAAAGAAGTCGAAGGCAAGATCCCCCTGCATACGCTGCGTGCCGATATTGACTATGGCCTGGCCGTGGCGCGTACAACCTTCGGTGTCATCGGCATCAAAGTATGGATTTACAAAGGCGATATTCTGCCGACCAAACGTCGCGAGGCGAGCGAGATACAGCAGGAGCTGGCTGCACAGCCTGGTGCGTTTCCACCCCGCGAGCGTGAGTCCGGCGAGCGCCGTGGTGGCGACCGTCGCCGCTCCTCTGAAGGCGCTGGGCGTGGTGAGCGCGGCTCACGCCAATCAGGCGAGCGATCAACGCGTCCCCAGGGCGAGCGTTCGTCACGCCCACCAGGTGAGCGCCCTTCGCGCCCCCAGGGCGAGCGAGCGCCCAGGCAGACGGGAGAACGACCCCAGGGTGAGCGGCCCCCTAGACAAGCTGGGGAGCGCCCCCAGGGCGAGCGAGCGCCCAGGCAGACGGGAGAACGACCCCAGGGTGAGCGGCCACCCAGGCAAACTGGCGAGCGAGCGCCCAGGCAGACCGGTGAACGTACTCCACGTGCGCCTCGTGCCCAGGGTGAACGCACTCCGCGCCAGCAAGATGAACGTGCGCAAAGTCCACAAGCTGAGCAAGCGCCAGATGTTTCAACTGCTCCGGAGGTCACAACCTTGCCTCCTGGTGAAACAGGTGCTGCTCCTACTGAGAGCGAGTAGAGGAGATTCTGAGCCATGTTATTGGCACCGTCACGTACAAAGTATCGCAGGCAACATCGCGGTCGCATGAAAGGAACTGCCCATCGTGGCAGTACACTCGCCTTTGGTGAGTATGGCTTGCAAGCCTTGGAACCGTGCTGGATTGAGGCCCGTCAGATTGAATCGGCCCGTATCGCCCTTACTCGCTATATGAAGCGAGGTGGCAAGGTCTGGATCCGTATCTTTCCTGACAAGCCCGTCACCTCCAAGCCCGCCGAAACCCGCATGGGTAAAGGTAAGGGAGCCGTTGACCACTGGATTGCAGTCGTCAAGCCCGGGCGGATTATCTTCGAGATCAGCGGTGTGCGTGAAGAAATTGCCAAAGAAGCAGTGCGCCTGGCTGGCAACAAATTGCCCATCGCCACCCGCTTTATTACAAGAGGGGAGTCCGAAAGTGCCGAAGCTTAATGAACGTCGCAAGCAGATCCAGGAATACAATGCTGCCGAGGCAGCACGCGAACTCAATGAACTGCGCATAAAACTGTTCAACCTCCGCTTGCAGCAGCAGCGTGGTGAGGTCAAAAACAACCGTGTGTTTACACAGACGCGCAAGGACATTGCCCGTTTGTTGCACCGGCTGACACAGTTGGAGGCTGAAGAATGACACAACAAGTCAAGCGATCACAATCCTCGCCCGAGCCAGCACAAAAGACGGTCCGCCATCAGCAAAAAGTTGGTCGCGTGGTGAGCAATAAAATGGATAAAACCATTGTCGTCATCGTAGAAGTGCTCAAAAAGCATCGTATCTATAAACGTACCTATAAGCAAACAAAGCGCTTCTACGCGCATGACGAAGAAAATACTTGTCAGGTCGGCGATATAGTACGCATTGAGGAGTCCCGCCCACTTAGCAAAACGAAGCACTGGCGGCTGGTGGAAATCGTGAAGCCTGGTAGTGGCATCGTTCCAGTAGAGGAAGTGCTGGCCGAGGCTGACCCTGACTTAACGTCAACCAGAGACGACTCCGGTGAAACAGTAGAATAAGGAGAGGTCGCGATGATTCAGCCACAGACGCGCCTGAAAGTCGCCGACAACACTGGCGCAAAAGAAATTATGTGTATTCGCGTGCTGAGCGGATCGGCCAAACGTTATGCCGAAATAGGGGATATTATTAAAGCCTCTGTCAAGCAGGCCGCACCTAATGGACAGGTGAAAAAAGGCGAGGTCGTGAATGCGGTGATAGTACGCGTGGCAAAAGAGTATGTGCGCTCCGATGGTTCGCATATTCGCTTCGACGATAACGCTGCAGTAATCATTGCTGCTGGCAATAACCCGCGAGGCACACGTATCTTCGGCCCTGTAGCCCGTGAACTGCGCGATCGAAACTTCTTGAGAATTACTTCGCTTGCGCCAGAGGTGCTCTGAGCCAGTTCGGAGGAAGAAGATGGCAGTAAAACAAAAAGAGAAAAAACCCCTCCACCTCGCCAAAATGAATATCAAGAAAGGCGACACCGTCTTAATCATCACTGGCAAGGATAGAGGAAAGCAAGGAACCGTTTCGCGGGCATTGCCACAGGTCAGCAAGGTAGTGGTCGAAGGCCTGAACATCGCGAAAAAGCATGTCCGCCCGCAGGGCCAGACTCGCCAGGGAGGCGTCATCGAGAAAGCTATGCCTATCCATGTCTCGAACACGATGCTCATCTGTACCGAGTGTGGTCAGCCTACACGCATTGGCCATGAACGTCGCCCCGTGGGCGCCGATCAAAAGGTGCGCGTGGTGCGCATATGCAAAAAATGTGAGAAGGTCATCGAGGACCGGACGAGGAGTAGTTAAACATTATGGCATCAAGGCTGAAAGAAAAATATCAACAAGAGGTCGTATCAGCGCTGCAAAAGGAGTTTAACTACAAAAATCCGATGCAGGTACCGACCGTCCACAAAGTAGTTGTCAACATCGGCATGGGCGAGGCCATCCAGAATGCCAAGGCCATGGATGCTGCGATCTCCGACTTGTCCGCCATCACTGGCCAGCGCCCGGTGATTACCCGTGCCAAGCGATCCGTTGCCACCTTCAAACTGCGTGAAGGCATGCAGATCGGTTGTATGGTCACGTTGCGTGGCGAGCGTATGTATTACTTCCTCGATAAACTCATGAATGTTGCTCTGCCACGCCTGCGCGACTTCCAGGGTGTATCCCCCGAGGCCTTCGATGGCCGTGGCAACTACACCCTTGGCCTCCGCGAGCAACTGGTTTTCCCGGAGATCGACTACGATAAGATCGATAAGGTGCGCGGGATGGAAGTAAGTATTGTTACCACGGCTCGCACCGATGAAGAAGGTCGACGGCTGCTCAGATTGATGGGCATGCCCTTTAAAAAATAACGCTGGAGGGCGGAATGGCAAAAATCTCAATGATTGTTAAGTCGCAGCGCAAGCCGCGCTTTAAGGTGCGGCAGCATAACCGCTGCAAAGTCTGCGGGCGCCCCCGCGCCTACATTCGCAAGTTCGGCCTCTGCCGTATCTGCTTCCGTGAGCGTGCGTTGCGTGGTGAGTTACCCGGCGTGACAAAGTCGAGCTGGTAATCGCGATAACACGAAAGGGCGAAAGGACATGGCAACTCGAAACTTCGTACCTCGGCCTTTCGTAAATATGGAGGACGTTTCATGAACATGACTGATCCCATCGCGGATATGCTCACACGTATCCGCAATGCGGCTACAGCGCGGCATAATCGCGTATTGATCCCGGCCTCGAAAATGAAGCTGGCGATCGCGCGTGTGCTGAAAGAAGAGGGCTATATCAAGGATATCGAGATCCTGAAAGATACTCCACAGGGCACGATCCGTCTCACACTGCGCTATGTCGAAAAAAAGCCAGTGTTGACGCAGCTCAAGCGCGTCAGTAAACCCGGACTGCGTGTCTATACCAAGCAGAAGGATATCCCGCGCGTCCGTGGTGGACTGGGTGTGGCTATACTTTCTACGCCTAAGGGTCTCATGACAGGTCATCACGCCTACCAGCAGGGCCTTGGTGGCGAAGTCGTCTGCTACGTCTGGTAGCCCCAGCAAGGAGGAATATACAATGTCTCGTGTTGGACGCGCTCCAATCCCGGTGCCGCCCAAAGTGCAGGTGACCTGGACCGATGCAAATTTCTTGACGGTCAAGGGCCCCAAAGGTGAGCTATCGTACCAGGTCGACACCGACCTGGCACTCAAACTCGAAGATGGCGTGCTCACGGTCTCCCGTCCTTCGGACAGCCGGGAACATAGAGCAAAACATGGCCTCTATCGCTCTCTCGTCAACAACATGGTAGTGGGAGTGACGAATGGATATGCAAAAAGCCTGGAGATTCACGGTGTAGGCTACCGTGCCGCCAAGGTCGGCGAAAACCTCGTAGTTCAGGTGGGCTTTTCCCACCCCATTGAAGTTCAGCCTCCCAAAGGCATCTCTTTTACAGTCGATGGTGTCGATCCTGCCACCAAAGCCACCCGCTTGAGTGTGCATGGCATCGATAAACAATTGGTAGGCGAAACCGCGGCGTCTATCCGCCGCCTGCGTAAGCCGGAACCCTATAAAGGCAAGGGCATTCGTTACGCTGGCGAAGCGATCCGTCGCAAGGCTGGTAAAGCCGGAAAAGTTGGCGGTAAGAAAAAATGATTAGACAATTCAATGCAAATCAAGCGCGGCTGCGCCGTCACCATCGTATCCGGCGTCGCTTGGAAGGCTCTGAAGAGCGTCCACGCCTGAGCGTCTTCCGCAGCGGCCAGCATATCTATGCCCAGCTCATCGATGACTCAACCGGTCGTACAGTAGCCGCAGCATCCTCACTCGAAGAAGCTCTGCGCAGCTTTCAGGTCGCCCCTAAAGCTGCTCCTGCTGCACGGTCCAAAGCTGCCGTGACAGAAGAAGCTTCTGTAGAGATGGCTGCCGAGGTCGCCCCGGCCAAAGGGAAAGGAGCCAGGGTGGAAAAGGCTGCTCCCAAGCCCCAGGCCAAGGGTGCTCAGCAGCAAAAGGGCGCCCCTGGTAAGGGTGGTAAGCCGGCTGCCCAGGTCAAAACCCTGCTCCCAACCGCTGAAAAAGGTGTCGCCAGAACACCGGTTGAGGCCCTTGCTGCAATCGCTGACAACCGCAAAGTAGCAATTGCGCGAGAGGTGGGCAAACTCGTTGCCCAGCGGGCCAAAGAGAAGGGCGTCAGCCGCGTCGTCTTTGATCGCAGTGGCTATGCCTACCATGGGCGGATCGCTGCCCTTGCAGAAGGCGCTCGTGAAGTCGGCCTGAATTTCTAAGGCCGTTTTGAAAGGCAGGAAGATGGCAAGGATAGATGCCTCAAAACTAAACCTGGAGGAAAGAGTAGTCCAGGTGGCCCGCGTCTCTAAGGTCGTCAAAGGCGGTCGACGCTTCAGCATGCGAGCTCTCGTAGTAGTTGGCGACCATAATGGCTATGTCGGCTTTGGCCTGGGTAAAGCCAGTGAGTATACCGAGGCCTTGCGTAAGGGAGTGGAAGATGCCAAGAAACACTTGATCCATGTGCCGCTGGCTGGAACCACTATCCCCTACATGGTCAAAACGCGCTTCGGCGCATCTGAAGTCATGCTTAAACCAGCGGCTCCAGGTACCGGCGTCATTGCCGGCGGCGCCGTTCGCGCCGTAATGGAGCTGGTGGGTGTTCGCGATATTCTCACCAAATCCCTTGGCAGCACGAATGCGGCCAACACCGTCAACGCTTGCTTGCGAGCCCTGCTTGAACTCCGCTCGCCCGATGCCGAGGCCGCTCGTCGTGGTAAAACGGTCGCTGAAATTATTGGTAAGAAGCGCGCCGAGCGTTACGCCGCCGAGATTGCTAGCGCCGCTGAACAGGCCGCTGCTGCCCGCGTCGCTCGTGAAGAAGAGGCCCGCGAGAGCCGCAGTACCACGGGCCGCAGGGGTTCAGGCGACCGCGAGCGCCGTGGTGGTGACCGCGGTGACCGCCGTGGCGGAGATCGCCGCAGATCATCATAAACTGCGCGCCTTATGAGGAGTAAACAATGGCTAAACTGCGTATAAAATGGGTGAAAAGTTCTATTGGCTATGCAAAGGACCAGAGGGCAACCATTCAATCGCTAGGACTACGCAAACTACAACAGACAGTTGAGCGCGAGGATCAACCCACCGTGCGTGGTATGATCCAGAAGGTGAGCCACCTGGTACAGGTAGAGGAGATAGTAGAGTGAACCTTTCTGATTTGCGACCGGCCTACGGGTCACACAAAGCTGAGAAACGCCTTGGCCGTGGACATGGCTCCGGCCGTGGCAAAACCGCTGGCCGTGGCACCAAAGGCCAGAAAGCCCGTACCGGGGGGAAGATCCATCGCGCGTTTGATGGCGGTCAGACACGTCTATCCAAGCGCCTGCCATTTGTACGCGGCGTAGGCAACAGCAACATCCCCTTCCGTGACGAATATACAATTGTTAATGTAGCCGATCTCGAACTGTTTGAGGCAGGCACCCGTGTAACGCCCGAAGAGCTGGTTGCGCAGCACCTGGTGACACCTGCTGAAGGCCGGGGCCTGCTCAAAGTTCTCGGCAATGGTGAAGTCGACCGGGCTTTGACTGTGCATGCTCACAAGTTTTCCGCCAGCGCTCGTGCGAAGATCGAGGCCGCCGGGGGGGCTGTCGAAATCATTCCTGTCAAGGTCTACGAAAAGACCAAGAGAAGCAAAAAGGAAAAGCCCGGAGCGCCAGCCAGCCCAGCCAGTCCAGGTGCCCAGGTATGAGCATTACTGGCATTTTCGTATCCATGAAAGGAGGCCCCCATGTGGGAACGCCTGCGTAGTATCTGGACCGTTCCCGATCTACGTAATAAGATTCTTTTCACACTGGGAATATTGCTGCTTACCCGTGTTCTCGCTAATATCCCTGTTCCTTTGACGCAGACGGAACAGTCGGCTTTGAGAGCTCTTTTTAGTAACCCCAATAGCAATGGGAACCTGGGTCAGATCTTTGGTCTGCTCGATGTCTTCTCAGGTGGGAACTTACAACACTTCTCCATCATTGCCATGGGAGTCTATCCTTATATCACGGCCACTATCGTCATGCAGCTCTTGCAGCCGATTATACCGGCGTTACAAAACCTATCACAAGAGGGTGAGGCCGGTCGCCTGCGCTTCAGCCAGATCACGCGCCTCATCGCCGTCCCACTGGCCTTCCTGCAGGCTCTGGGCTATATAGCGATCTTCGTGAATGCCAATGTGCTGGACCCGGCCACGTTTAACCTCTTTGGCCCAAACTGGCTGCAGGCCCTTGCCATCCTCGTGTCCTTGACTGCTGGCACGATGATACTGGTTTGGCTGGGTGAACTGATCACTGAGAATGGCATCGGCAACGGTATCTCATTGATCATCTTCGCCGGTATTGTCAGTGGTCTTCCCGGCTACATCAAGCAGGATTTCCTCACCAGCTCGTCTAGCAATGGCGGCATCATCAGCATTGCAGTCTTCTTGCTGGTCGGTTTGGTGACCATCCTCTCCATCGTCTACATCTATCAGGGGCAGCGGCGTGTGCCGGTTCAATATCCCACCAAGCGCGTAGTAGGACGTGGCTTGCTAGTCGGTTCAGCCCAGACCACCTATATTCCGATGCAGGTGAACAGCGCGGGCATGATCCCGCTCATCTTCGCACAGTCTATGCTCATCTTCCCGGAGGTGCTCTCACGCTACCTGGCGTCCAGTAACACCCCCTGGCTAAAAGACTCTGCGTTGTGGATCGCTACCTATCTGGTCAACCCATCGCTTTGGTGGTACGCGCTTGCCCTGGGCACCCTGGTGGTACTTTTCACCTTCTTCTATGCCACCGTCCTGTGGCAGCAGCAGAATATCCCTGAAAACTTACAGAAGCAGGGCGCATTTATTCCCGGATACCGTCCTGGTGAACCAACGCGTAAGCACATGGAGGGCATCCTCTATCGTATCACCCTGGGAGGCGCACTCTTCCTGGGTATCGTTGCCGCCTTGCCCTACATCACTCGCGTTGGCGGTAACCAGCTACTCAGTAGTACCGCCATCCTCATCGTTGTGGGGGTGGTCCTGGACACGGTCAAGCAACTCGAAGCACAGATGGTCATGCGTAACTACTCGGGCTTCCTGTCGTAGGAACAAATCAATTGCTTTCACCGGAGGAACAACGTGAACATTATCCTGGTCGGCGCACAGGGATCAGGGAAGGGGACCCAGGCAGACAGGCTGGAAGCTACTCTCGGCATCCCCCATGTGGCCAGTGGTGACCTGTTACGTAAAGCATTCGATGAGCAAACTGAACTGGGCATAAAAGCCAAAGTATACCTCGATCGAGGTGAGCTGGTTCCCGATGACATCACTGTACCAATGGTACTCAGTCGCCTCTCGGAGCCGGATTGTAGCCGTGGTGTCCTGCTTGACGGCTTCCCGCGCACAATCGCACAGGCGCAGGCGCTGGATAAAGGATTACAGGACGTTGGGCGGCAGATAGATCTCGTCATCTACCTGAACGTCCCGCGCCAGGAATTGCTTGAGAGGCTCTCGGGAAGATACATCTGCCGGGCGAACCAGCACGTCTACAACATACATTCGCGGCCTCCAAAGGTGCCGGGTATCTGTGACATCGATGGCAGTGAACTCTACCAGCGCTCCGACGATACCGTAGAAGCGGTACAGAGACGGTTGGATATATTCTTCAACCAAACTATTCGCCTGCTCGATTACTATGGTAACCAGCACAAACTTCGAGAAGTAGATGGTAACCAGGATATCGACCAGGTGCAGGCAGCCCTGTTGAGAACAATACGGGATGCAGGTTTGTTGTAACTACACTAGGGCGGATCAATGGCAATCATCTTAAAATCAAAGGAAGAGCGCGAAAAAATGCGTCAGGCCGGTCACATCGTCGCAGAAATATTGGCCGCGATGCGTTCGGCTGTACATCCTGGCATTACCACGGGTGAACTGGACGACATCGCAGTCGCAGAACTCAAACGGTATGGGGCCAGGTCTGGTACTTTGAAGTATCGCGGTTATCCTGCGTCCGTCTGTACGTCAGTAAATGATGAAGTTGTCCATGGCATTCCAGGCAAACGCCCCTTGAAAGAAGGTGACATCATCAGCATCGATTTTGTCGCCGTCTATGAGGGCTGGCATGCCGATGCGACCGTGACTGTGCCGGTTGGCGAGGTCTCACCGCAAGTACAGCGCCTGTTGAAGGTAACAGAGGATGCCCTCTACCGCGGTATCGCGGCCGCACGTGCTGGCAACCGCTTGCAAGACATTAGTCGCTCAGTACAGCAGTATGTCGAGGCCGCGGGCTTTTCCATTGTGCGCATGTATGGTGGTCATGGCCTCGGGCGTAGTATGCACGAAGACCCGCAAGTGCTCAACTACGTCGAGCCAGGACAACAAAATCCAACCCTGAAGCCTGGTATGGTAATCGCCATTGAACCTATGGTCATTATGGGAGCCAAAGAGACGCGGGTCCTCCCTGATAAGTGGACGGTAGTTACGGCGGATGGCAGCTATGCCGCCCACTTTGAACACACAGTTGCCATTACAACAGGAGATGCAGATATCTTAACTCTTTAAGGTACCTTGCCTCTCGACTTTCTATAGCAGGTGTGCTATAATTCACAGTTGGCTGCAGCAGTGTCAACTGCTGCCGTTTTAACTATTAAAGAGATAACTCGATCAGAAAGGATGCCATGGCCAAAAAGGACGAGATTGAGGTAGAGGGGAAAGTACTCGAAGCCCTCCCTAATGCCATGTTTAAGGTTGAGATAGATGAGCAGCACCAGGTCCTTGCAGTCCTCTCCGGACGCATTCGTATGAATTTTGTGCGCATTGTCCCGGGCGACAAAGTGAGAGTTGTGCTCTCCCCCTACGACCTGACTCGAGGCCGTATTACATGGCGTGTGAGATCGTGATCGAGGCGACTTCTCATCTGAGATTGAAACAGGTGATCGTTTTTCGGCATCCTGATCTTCTTATTGAGGCATCTTTTCTTTAGATAATGGCAGCTAATGGTCAGAACATCGTTACTTATATCTATATCGTGAGGAGGGCATAACATGAAAGTACGCGCATCGGTAAAACCGCGTTGTGAACACTGCAAGGTAATCCGCCGCAATCGTGTCGTAATGGTTATCTGTAGTAAAGATCCAAAGCATAAACAGAGGCAGGGCTAAGCAGGAGCGTCCAGTTCCTCTCGAACACTCAACTACGTTGAGCACACCCACGCTTGCTCGAAAAAATTGGAGGAGAAGATGGCTAGAATCGCCGGCGTTGACATTCCACGCGACAAACGCGTGGAGATTTCGCTGACGTACATTTATGGGATCGGCCTCACTACGAGCCGTAAAATCCTGGAGCGCACACGCGTCGACCCGGACACCCGGGTGCGGGACTTGACGGAAGAAGAGGTCAACCGCTTGCGTGAGCTCATCGATCGCGAATATAAGGTCGAAGGCGAACTGCGTCGCGAAGTCGACATGAACATCAAGCGGCTTATTGAAATTGGCTGCTATCGTGGTATGCGCCATCGCCGTAACCTCCCGGTGCACGGCCAACGCACGCGCACCAATGCCCGCACGCGCCGTGGACCCAAGAGAACCGTAGCGGGCAAGAAGAAAGCTGTAGCTAAGAAGTAACGCCGGGGAGGTATCATATATATGGCAGCAGATAAAAAGAAACCAACAGGCAAGCCCAGGCGGCGTGAACGTAAGTCCATCCCGCGTGGGCAGGCGCATATCCAGGCAACCTTTAACAATACTATTGTCACCTTGACCGACCCCAATGGCAACGTCGTCTCCTGGGGCAGCGCTGGTAGCCAGGGGTTCAAGGGATCGCGCAAGAGCACTCCTTACGCCGCACAGGTTACCGCCGAATCGGCGGCTCGCAAAGCGATGGAGCATGGCCTGCGACAGATCGAGGTCTTTGTCAAGGGCCCTGGCTCAGGCCGCGAGGCGGCCATCCGCTCATTGCAAACTGCCGGCCTGACCATCACTTCGATCATTGATGTTACACCTATTCCACACAATGGTTGCCGGCCGCCCAAACGACGCCGCGTATAACCCAACGTGTAAGGAGGATTCTATTAAATGGCACGTTATACCGGCCCCGTCTGTAAACTATGCAGGCGCGAGGGGGTAAAACTTTTTCTCAAGGGCGACAAGTGCATCACCAAATGCACTCTTGAGCGCCGCAATACTCGCCCGGGCCAGCATGGCAGCGGCCGGGCTCGCAAAGCCTCTGGTTATGCATTACAATTACGTGAAAAACAGAAGGTGCGTCGTACCTACGGCATCCTCGAGCGGCAGTTCCGTAAGCATTTTGATACCGCCGCTCGTCGTCCGGGCAAAACCAGTGAAAACCTGTTGCAGATCCTCGAGATGCGTCTAGATAACCTCGTTTATCGTCTGGGCTTCGCTGACTCTCGTGCCCAGGCCCGCCAGTTGGTCTGCCATGGGCACTTTGCCGTTAATGGTCGCAAGACCGATATTCCTTCTTTTATCGCCAAGCCGAACGATGTTGTCACCGTCCGCGAGCGCAGCAAGGGCCTTGAGTACTTCAAAACTCGCGAGTTGTTGCTTGCTCAGAAGGGTGTTCCCTCCTGGCTCAGCCTGGATATCACGGGCATGACGGGACGTGTCACATCCCTACCCTCTCGGACAGACCTCGAACTGCCCTTTGAAGAGCAGAAGGTGGTTGAGTTTTATCAACGTTAGGGTATCTCTTGAAGCAAAGATGCCCTGCGCCGGTGGATGGGTACAAGCCTTCTCGGCTCTTTCCAGAGCCGTCATAGGGCGCTTGACTCTTGGACTACCAACGTTTCGAGTTTCTGGTTCCATTTCTCTCGGCTAAAACACTTTACTCAGGACACTCGACGTAGCCCTGGTAGGAAAAGAAAGGCGGGTTAGAACCTTGCTAAATATTACTCTGCCTCGCATTAAAAATACAAAAACACAGGGAAATTATGCGAGCTACGATATTGAGCCTTTAGAGGCGGGGTATGGCATGACCCTGGGCAATGCCCTGCGACGTGTGTTACTCTCTTCGCTGCCTGGCGCAGCAGTAACCTCTATTCGCATCGAAGGGGCCCAACATGAGTTTCAAGACATCCCACATGTGGTGGAAGATGTCACAGACATCGTGTTGAATGTCAAGAAACTGCGCCTGCGTTCCTTCTCTGACCACGCGGTTTCTATGCATCTGGAAGTCAGTGGCGAGCGCGATATCACAGCGGCAGATATCCAGGCCCCTAGTACGGTAGAAATCGTCAACCCCGATCTCCATATCGCGACTTTGGACAGCGACAGCGCTCGCCTCGATATGGAAATGGTCGTTGAGGTAGGCAAAGGCTATGTCCCTGCCGATTCCAAAGAAGACCAGCCAATTGGCGTGATCCCTGTCGATGCCATCTACTCGCCCGTGCACAAGGTCAACTATAACGTTGAACATACCCGTGTGGGGCAGATGACCAACTTTGATAAAATTATTCTCGATATCTGGACTGATGGTACTATAACGCCTGACGAAGCCTTGCGCCAGAGTGCGGACATCCTCGTGCGTCACTTTACGCAGCTTGCCAACTATCGAGCTACCCTGATTGAACCGGAGAAGGCTCCGCTAAGCAGCATTCCCATCCCTCAGAAGATTTATGACACGCCCATCGAGGAGCTTGATCTCTCGGTGCGTGCCTATAACTGCCTCAAACGCAGTAACATCACAAAGGTGGGTCAAGTGCTCTCTATGAACGAGGAAGATCTGCTGGGCGTGCGCAACTTTGGCGAAAAGAGCTTACAAGAGCTGCGTGAGCGCTTGCTCGCACGCAACTTCCTGCCAAATCCGCACACCAGCGCTGTTGGAGCCGACATGGACGGCGATCACGAAATGGAGGACTGAAGTGAGGCACCGAGTTGCCGGTAATCGGTTGAGTATGCCTGAACATCGCCGTCGCGCGGCGCGGCGTAACTTAATGGCAGGTCTCATCCGCTATGATCGTATCAATACCACGGAAGCGCGCGCTCTTGCCATTCGCGGTGGCGCTGAAAAACTCATCTCTATTGCTGTCAAGGGACGCTTAGCTGCCCAGCAATACCTGGCCTCGATCGTCTCTGATGAAGACAAGGCTGCACAGGTGCTGGCCTTTGCGCGGCGCGGCCGCTTCTCACTCAAAATGCGGGTGGCCTCGAACGCACAACGGGCCGAGCAGAACAAGCCGCCTTTGACCGAAAAAGGGCGTAAATACCTGGAAAATAAACTCAAGACGCGCCGTGAAGAACTGCTTCGCATCATCGGGGACGAAGACAAAGCCGAAGAGGCGCTGCAGGCAGCATACCAGGCAATGGTCATTGAAATGCGTGCTCGCCGCCGCATACTCAGTGAGTTGCCGGATGAGCTGGTTGTCAAGAAAATGTTTGAAGAGCTGGCTCCGCGCTATGTTAACCGCCCTGGGGGCTACACCCGTATTACAAAGCTAGGACAGCGCCTGGGCGACGCTGCCCATATAGCGCAGATTGCCCTCGTGTAATCTGCCTCAAGGCAGGATTAACCCTCTGCCTCCTACATTAAGAGATGAATATCGTGTGTGGCATTGAGTACGACGGCACAGACTATCACGGCTTCCAGCGCCAGTCCGGTGATCATGGCCCAACGGTGCAGGGAGCAATAGAGATTGCCATCGCTCGTATCTCTGCTGAAAAATCCGTGCTGCACGGTGCAGGCCGTACCGATGCAGGCGTTCACGCGAGTGGACAGGTAGTGAATTTCCACACCAGTTCCCGCCTGGGGCCTCAAGTCTGGGTACGTGCTCTGAATGCTGTCCTACCCAATGATATCGCAGTGCGCTGGGCTAAAGAGGCCCCGGAACGCTTTCATGCGCGCTTCAGCGCCTTGAGTCGTTCCTATCGCTATAGCATCTGGAACGACGCCGCACCGACAGCGTTACAGGCCCGTTACAGCTATCATCGTCCACAGGCCTTATCTGTCGACTCGATGCACAAAGCTTGCCAATTGTTATTGGGGCGGAAGGACTTTGGGGCTTTCGGACATAGTCCCGATGAGACCAATGCGAAAAAGCCGGGGCCGCATCACTGTATTCGTACAATGCTAGATGCCAGTTGTACCCGCCACAACGCACTGGTATACTGTGATTTTACTGCGGATGCCTTTTTGACTGGTATGGTTCGCAGAATCGTCGGAACGCTGTTGCTCGTGGGACAAAATCGTATGGACCTTGACGAGTTTGCCGCCATTGTGCAGCGCGCCGACAAAACGCACCCTGGCTCAGCAGCTCCATCGCATGGGCTGTGTCTGGTGCAGGTAACTTATCCTGAAGAGTTCGGCATCTGAAAATGTCGGATATGTACACACATCGTTTGGAGCAAAGAAAATGATCAAGACATATAGTGCCAAGGCTGCTGACCTCAAACCGCAGTGGTACATCATCGATGCCGAAGGACAGATCCTGGGTCGCCTGGCATCCGAGATTGCGCAAATCTTGCGCGGCAAACACAAGCCCACCTTCACGCCTCATCTCCAGAGCGGTGATTTCGTGATCGTGATCAATGCCGAAAAGATTGCTGTGACGGGCAAGCGCCTGGATCAGAAAATCTATTACCGCCATAGCCAGTACCCTGGCGGGCTGAAGCAGCAGACGTTGCGCCAGGTACTCCAGGGCAGATATCCAGAGCGAGCTCTAGAGCATGCCGTGCGTGGCATGGTCATGCACAATCGCCTGGGCAGGGAAATCATGTCCCACCTGAAAGTGTATGCAGGCTCAACACATCCACATCAGGCTCAGAAACCAGTTCCTTGGACCGGCCCGCAAAGCCTACTGAAGCAGCCGGAAGCATCCAAAGAGACTAAAGCCAGTCTATAGATTAAAGAGGAGAACCTACCTTGGCTGATACCATCAAAGGTGAGTATTATTACGGGATGGGACGGCGCAAAACAGCTGTAGCACGCGTGCGTCTCTTCCCCAACGGTGATGGCAGTATCACCGTCAACGGTAAAAATGCCCATACCTACTTTGGGCAGCGCGATGCGTATATGGCTACCCTTGCTGCTCCCTTGCGCCTGCTCGACCTGGGCAATAGCTATACCATGACCGTCCGCGTCATCGGTGGCGGCACCAGTGGCCAGGCTGGCGCTATTCGGCACGCCCTGGCGCGTGCCCTCGTGCGCGTAAACCCCGACTGGAAGTCTACTCTACGCAAACCCGGCCTCAAGCGTGCCCGCAAGGCTCCACAGTACACGAAGCGCTAATTGCCAGGCCTGCTTCAGGCATTTGCATATTGGAGAAAAAGAGATGTAGGACACCACACGTCCCTGCAGTGGTGTCCTACATCTCTTTATAGGAAAAACGCGTAGAAATGACGTTCTGAATTACTGTTTTGTCTTTTATTCGTCTTGTCATATGGTATATTTATTATTGTATTTCAGGGAAGATGAAGCTGTGATTGGAAATGAAAGGCCTCTAATCGCGCCGCGACTCTCATTACCAGACCGTACTATACAGACGTTTCGAGAACTGCCAACCACGCCGCCTTCAGTTGTTTTACCGCCAAAGAACCGGAGGGGAGTTCAGCGCCTGCGCTCTCTCGTGCCCCGGCGTATCCTGGGCTTTAGCGTTGTCGGGGGGAGTGTCTTGATCGGCGGCATCCTCTTGCTGTTCGTCCTGGTCCATTTTCTGCATGTAGAAGAACATCTTGCCTATCTCATTCAGGCCATTACCAGTATTGAAACCAACTTTTTCCTGAACCGCTTCTTGAATTGGAAGGAACGCGACGGCCATCTCGCTGCGCAGTGGCTCAAGTTCCACTCGACGAGCGCGATCACCTTCCCGCTCAACCAGGCCCTCTTCGCCCTGCTCACCTGGATTGGCGTTCAGTACCTGGTTGTCATGCTGATTGGGGCTGGCGTGGCCGCTGTTGTCAATTATTTTACGAACGATCATTTTGTCTTCCACCGGCAGGATATCACGAAACGCGAAACGGTGCGTGTGCAATCCGTTCAACCACTCATCCAGATTACTCATGTGGGTGTGGTTATTCCGGTGCGAAACTCCCAGCGCACGATTCGCGCATGTCTGACCTCGGTTCTCGAACAGGATTATTCAGGCCAGATCAGTGTTTTTCTCGTGGGCAATGTTTCTGAGCAAGATGCGACCTGGAGCATTCTAGGAGATATGCTCTGGGATGCGCGCGTGCATTGCATCCAGATTCGGCGTCCTGCTGTATGGACTGGCCGTGACGCAAATATGAAACGATATTGTGGGTGTGAAGCCGCCGTAAGTGCTGGCGTAGAGGCACTGGCCTTTCTCGATAGTCAAGTCGTGCCTCCGCGGGACTGGCTTTCGCATTCGGTGCGCTTGCTCCAACACCACCACATTGACGGAGTTGCCGGACGAAGCTATCGCCATCCCGAAGATACCAGCTTTGCCGGTCTCTATCAGGATTGTTCACTCTTTTCCGAATGGCCCAGCTATGGAGAAGAATTTTTCCTATCTAAGGCCGTCTTTGGCAAAGCCAGAGGGTTGCCGGTGACAAATAACCTGCTGATCACGAAGGGCGTGTGGGATCAGATCCGGCGCCACTGGCCGCTCAGGGCGACCTATAGCTGGGAGGATTTCCATCTCGCCTGGGAAATGGCCTGCGCGGGGTATGTCATCTGTTGTACGGACACCGTCCATGTCTATCGAAATCACCAGCGCAAGTTTCGCCTGGCAAAACACATTGCTGCGGGCGCGGGAGCCATGACGTTCTATCGAGAGAACCCAACCTGTCCATATGCAAGGTGGATGTTGGTCAAAGCAGCGCTTGTGACGGTAAGCGCGATCCTTCTTGGGGTCGTGCTGGTAGCTGCTGTTGCACTTGGAAATGGTCTGTTGCTTGCGTTGCTCAGCGGGAGCACCGGTTTAGCGTTGCTTGCCCTTGGCATCGCGAGCGTCGTGAAGGCGCGAGATATTCGTGGAATGTTGTTTCCGGCGCTTGATATGCTGCATATCGGCCTCTGGATCGTAGGAGCAGCCTACGTTGCCTGGAGAAGAGAAGCAACGAATACACCGCTAGCAGATACGCTGGTTGCATGGCGCTAAGGAGACAAGACATGAACACTTCCTACACACGATGCTTTTGTGCGATTTGTATCCTGGTTGTGCTGCTGTCAGGGTGCGGCACCTTTTCTGTCGAAGAGAACCCTCTGGCGTCTACTTCACCTGCAGCGTCTACTTCATCCGCGGCGCTGCTGACCATTGTTTCTCAACAGACAACCTCGCCAGTTCCTTCATCCTTTGTTGGCATAAACCTTGAGTTGATTGATCTTTGTTCGGTGCTGCGTACCGATGCCGCTCATCAGAAAGCCTATGAGCAATTATATAAAAACTTTGCTACAGGTACGTTTCATGTTGGCGGGCATACCGCCGATGAAGCAATATGGAGGCCAGATGCAAAACCTGCCTGCCTCGGCCATCCCATCGTGACAAAAACCCTGGTGCAGTCTCTCTTTGCGTTCGCCCGGCGCATTCACTGGAACGTGATCTGGGGACTCAACTTCCTCATCGACAATCCCCAGATGGTTGCCAGCGAAGCAGCGTATGTGGCTGCGGTCGGTGGCAGCACCTTGCTGGGGTTTTCTATAGGGAACGAGCCAGAACTCTTCGTAAACCATGGAGAACGTCCTGCCGGGTGGAAATATAGCAACTTTCTTACCCAATGGGAAGCATATCGGAACGCGGTCCTGGCGCAAGTCCCAACGGCAAAGTTTTTCGGGCCAGAAGCCTGTTGTCAGACTTCCTGGTTTTCCTCGTTTCTGCACGACGCGGGGAGCGGTGGCTCGCTTGCAGCCGCGACGCGGCATTACTACTACTACAGTGGCTCTCATGCGCGTGCTACAAATCTGACTGCGGAGACACTCCTTTCAGAGCAAGCGCTGCAGCGCTTCACGCTTGCAGCAAGAGAATGGGTCGCGGCAGCAGATAAGCAGGGGCTCCCCGTTGCCATCACGGAAATCAACACCATCTCCAACGGGGGAATGCGCGGCATCTCCAATACGTTCGGAGCAGCCCTCTGGACGAGCGATATTCTCTTCCAATCTGCTTTGCTTGGAATTAAGCAGCTACAATTTCAAGAAGTGCCTGGCGCGTGGTATGCGTCCATCAATCCGAAAGGGGCTCCAACGATTTTATACTATGGCCTGCTCTTTTTCCACCTGGCTGCCGCGCAGACTGCCCCGCTTCCAAGCGTCCTCAATACTACCGAAAATATCTCTGCCTATGTCTTGAAAGGAACTGACGGAACGCTGCGCGTAGTAGTCATTAATAAAGAACCGCACCACAGGATTGAGATCGCGGTAAATCCAGGCTCATCCTATCATACAGTGACGACGATCCGTATGCAGGCAGCATCACTTACCGCAACAACCCACGTCACGCTTGGGAATACCACTCTAGCCGCAAATGGAACGTGGCGTATGCCGCCATTAGCACAGGAGCCTATACAGGCAGTACCAACCGTGCTGAGTATTCCGGCGAATTCAGCCGCTCTTTTTACTTTTTCTGCGTAAGGGGAAAGATATGCACAAGCCTGGTGAATTCTGGGCACCTGTTGATATTTCTGAGCAAACAACAATTCCAGCTATGCCCGTCCTTGATATTCCTGAGCTGCCAACGATTCGCCAGCCTGCGTTGAGTTCTCAGAAGCAGCACAGTGCGATCCAAGAATGGGTGATCGTCGGTCTCTTTCTCGCCCTTGCGCTCCTTGTTCGCCTCTATGCCGCCTTTCATACGGGTCTGGAAGTCGATGAGCCGATTTACCGTAATGCCGCCGCCTTGGCACTCCGCTATGGCTATCCCTCGCTTCGGCCGGCGTATCATCACCCGGTGATACCGTTTCTCTATCATCCCCCGTTCTATCTCTTTCTCCTCGCGGGCTGGTTCAAACTGTGGGAAAGTATCAGCTATCTCACCGGCAGGATGCTCAGTGTAATCATCTCGCTCTTCATGCTTCTCCTGCTTTATGTGTTTACGAGACAGATCTTAGGCCGAAAAGTGGTCCTGCTTGCCCTGGTGCTTGTTGGC
>WNGN01000933.1_pt1 | contig 23396 bp, 19 predicted proteins | sample 5400561 | NCBI WGS metagenome assembly WNGN01 (sample SAMN13153379, study PRJNA577476) | soil metagenome | isolation source: 115 cm soil or saprolite under Garry oak tree replicate 2 | place: USA:California | collected 2016-06-15 | reverse complement strand
GTTGCATCGATGAGGGGTTCGGGCATCATGCGCTGAGTTTCGGCACCGTCGAAGGGCAGATCGTTCAGCGGGTCGAACTGCCGCGGGCGGCCGGTCCGGAGTATCCCGGCGGCTGTGGCACGATGCGGCCAGTCTTCTGGGGCATGCTCGCCGAGATCGCCGAAAAGGCCGGCGCCCGGATCCGCCTGTCGACGACGGTAGCGGCGATTGAGCCCGGCGCAGAGAACGTCAACGTTACGCTCAGCGACGGTTCCAGGGCCGAGTATGACCTGGTGGTCGGCGCGGACGGGCTGCGCTCCAAGGTGCGCGACCTCGCCTTCCCGGATGTGCCTCAGCCGTTCTTCACCGGCCAGACGGTGTGGCGTATGACACTGCCGCGACCCGACGAGATCAGCGACGGCATCGTCATGTACTACGGGCCACGCAACAAGGTCGGCTGCAGCCCTCTCTCGGACAACGAAATGTACATCTTCGTCGTCGAGAACACGCCCGAGATCACGCGTCCGCCGCAGGAGGAATGGCCTGCGTTGGTCCAGGCCCTGCTCACCGAGTACCGCGGCGTGATCGCCTGGGTGCGTGATCAGGCGACCGACCCAGCGCGCATCGATCGGCGGCCCTTGCATGCCATACTCGTGCCCCGTCCGTGGTATCGCGAGCGCGTGCTGCTCATCGGCGACGCCGTGCACGCGGCCACGCCGCAGCTGGCGATGGGCGCCGGGATTGCGATCGAGGACGCGGTCGTACTCGGGGATGTCCTCGGCTCGAACCCTGACCTCGGTGACGCGCTCGCGGCGTTCATGGAGCGCCGCTGGGAACGCTGCCGTCTGGTTGTCGAGAACTCGCTCCAGCTCGGTGAGTGGGAGAAGCATCCCGACGACCCTCAGGCGGACCCGGCAGGCCTGATGGATGCCAGCCTCGCGGTCCTAGCAGGCTCATTCTGACCGGCACTGCCTCGGAGGGCCGGCGCCAGGCGGTGATCATGCAGATGATCACCGCTGGCTCTGGGCACGGCAGACGACAGCCCGCTCGCCAGACCCAGTCCTGCCACGCCAAAGCCTGAGATTCGCGGGTGCCAGCGTCGGTGATGGAGGAACTTACCGCCGCGACGATCTGTGTGCGGGACGTGCTCACCCGGTATGCGGGATGGCATATCCATTCAGGCTACCTATCAGATCGGCATTATCTGTTAACAGCTCCCGGCGGCGGGGTCTGGCCAACATCTGCAATCGACTGCAGGGGAGGCGTGCAGGGGAGCCGTGGAAACGGGAGGATCCGGGCGCGCGATGATTCAAGATGCTCGCGCTGGGTAATCCAATCCTCGCTCGGCTGTTCCAGCCGGCGTCAATAAAGCGCCCAGAACACCAAGGGGCCGTACCGGTGAGCGCGACCGCCGATAAACTCAATACCCACCGTTAATCGGCAAAGTCGATATCGCACCCCGACCGACGCGGCATGTGAAGTGTGAGGCTGCAGGAATCCATGGGACTCGCCCGCTGCCCGGCCGCCCCGCCCGAGCGGGCCGGATGGCAACCGATTCGCGGTCACGCGCGTCCCATGGTGGGCCAATCCGGCCAGGCTCCTCGCCGTGCCGCAGCGCGGCGAGGCCCGCACCGGGCGGGTCAGCGGTGGCCTGCACCTGCGGGGCGGCCGCACAGTACGAGGCCGGAAGGTCGCAGACCGTGACGGAGGTCGTGCAGCAATCCATGATCACCGAAAGTTGGACGTCTCAGCCGAGAAGGTCGCCGGCCCCGCTCCGGTTTGTGGTAATTTACCGCCGCAGGCACCCGGAAGGTCACGGAAGGCGCGCAAGTACACTCGGTTGCCGTGATGATCTCCGCTGTGGGCCGAACACCCCGATAGCCGCATCGGGCGGCGGCGTGGCGGTGAGCATTTAATACTGTCGGCTCTAGGATTCTTCGCCGGGGCAATGTCACCTCGTGACATCCACATCCAAAAATGGAGGCTCAAAATGAAGGTAATCGGTGCGGGACTACCGCGCACGGCTACTCTCACGCAGAAAATCTCGCTGGAGATGCTCGGGTTCGGACCGTGCTACCACATGGTCAACGTGCTGAGCGACCTCAGCCTCGCACCGCAGTGGGCGGCCGCGTTCGACGGCAACGCTGACTGGGCCAAGATCTTCGAGGGCAACCAGGCCTCGGTGGACTGGCCAGGCTCGTTCTTCTGGCGCGAGCTCATCGACGCCTACCCGGATGCCAAGGTGCTGCTCAGCGTCCGCAGCGGCGACACCTGGGCGACGAGCATGAAGAACACGATCTGGGGCGTCTTCTACGACGACGTGCTCATGCGCCACCTGTCCGACGCCCGGGCCAATGTCGACCAGGGCTGGCATGACTACATCGAGCTCATGAAGGCCATGTGGCAGAAGAGCGGCCTGATCGGCGAGATGACCGGCGTGTTCGACCCGGCCATCCTGGCCGCGGCGATGGAGCGGCACAACCAGGAGGTTCGCGACACCGTGCCCGCCGACCGGCTGCTCGAGTGGTCTCCGGCCGACGGCTGGGAGCCGCTGTGCCGGTTCCTCGACGTCCCCGTCCCGCAGGCGCCTCTCCCGCACGTGAACGACTCGGCGCAGTTCGCCGGCCGTATCATCGACGGCTCGCTGGCCGTGCTCAACGCGTGGCAGGCCAAGCAGCAAGTGGAGGCTGCGGGCAAATGAACTTCCGCGTCGGCACCCTGCGGAACAGGACCGAGGACAAGCAGGCGACCAACGGGGGCGAGCCGGGCATGCGCCTGGGCTGGCTGCTCACGGTCTGCTGCGTAGCGCAGTTCATGGTGATCCTTGACCTGTCCATCGTCAATGTCGCGCTGCCCTCGATCCAGTCGGCCCTGGGCTTCTCCCCGGTCAACCTGCAGTGGGTCGTCGACGCGTACGCCATCATGTTCGCCGGGTTCCTCATGCTCGGCGGACGAGCCAGTGACCGGTTCGGGCCGCGGCGGATGCTCGCCGCAGCCCTGGTCCTGTTCGCAGTCGCATCGCTGGCCGGCGGCGCCGCGACCAGCCAGTCAATGCTCATCATCGCGCGGTCGGTGCAGGGCCTGAGCGGCGCGCTCATGGCTGCCTCGTCGCTTGCCGCCATCACGATGTCGTTCCCCACGGGTCCAGCCCGGCACCGGGCCATCGCCCTGTGGGGAGCGATGAACGGCGCCGGCGGCGCGTCCGGCGCGCTGTTCGGCGGGATCATCACCCAGGAGTTCGGCTGGCGCTGGATCTTGCTGATCAACCCGCCGATCGGCGTCGCGGCGGCCGGCATCGCCTGGGCGGTGATCGCCGAGGGCGCGAAGAAGGAAGGGGCAGCTCGCAGCTTCGACCTGCCCGGCGCGATCTCGCTGACGCTCGGCCAGATGGTGCTCGTGTACGGGATCGTCGAGGCAGGCAAGTACGGCTGGGGGTCGCCGTTCTTCTACGTGCCGCTGATCATCGCCGTCGCGCTGCTCGCCCTGTTCATCGTCATCGAAGCGCGCTGGGCGAAGGCACCGCTCATCCCGTTCAAGGCGATTACCAAGCAACTCTCGGACGCGAATCTGATCGTGTTCCTGTTCAGCGCCGCGGTGTTTCCGATGTGGTTCGTGAGCTCGCTGTATCTCCAGGAGGTGCTCGGGCTCTCGCCGCTGAACGCCGGCCTCGCGTTCTTCCCCATGGCGCTGGCCATCATGCTGACCGCCCGGCAGGCCGGCAGGCTCGTCGGGCTCTTCGGCCTGCGCGCCACGCTGACCTCCGGCCTGGTCATGATGGCTAGCGGGCTGCTGCTGCTGGCCAGGATCGGCCCGACCGGCAGCTCGCTCGGGTACGTGGTGCTGCCGGGCATACTCGCGACTATGGGGATCGGGCTGTCCGTCGTGGCATCCACCATCGCCGCGACCCACTCCGTCCAGCCGGCCCAGGCGGGTCTCGCGTCAGGTCTTGTCAACACCTCGCGCCAGGCGGGCGGCGGGCTGGGCATCGCGTTGCTCATCACGTTCGCCACGTCGTACACCACCCACCTGATCGGCCACAACACGCCGGTGCCCGCCGCGCTGACGTCAGGCTTCCGGCTGGCCTACCTGATCGCGGCCGGCCTCGCTGCCCTCGCCGCGCTGCTCACGTTCACGCTGATGCGGCACGCGCCCGCTCCGGCGCACCAGCCCGCGCACGCCCCTGCTGCCCAGGACGCCGCTCCTGCCGAGGCCCCGCAGCCTCCCGGGCCGTCACGGCCCAGGCTCGCCTCCGCGCTGGCCGCCGTGCCGATGCGATGGCGGTACTACGTGAACAGGGACGCCTACACCTTCCAGACGGCGCCCGGCCTGCACCCGCCGATCGTCAGGCCGGCCAGCCACACGACCGGCAATCCGGCGCCCGGCTACATCCTGACCGGCGCCTTCTACGACCTCGCGTATCCGCCGATGCGCGGCCAGAGCGGCCCTCTGATTCTCGACAACAAGCTTCAGCCGGTCTGGTTCCGGCCGGTGCCGGAGAACATCGTCGCCTCGAACCTGGCCGAGCAGACCTACCATGGCAAGCCGGTCCTGAGCTGGTGGCAGGGCGTGGTCACGAATACCGGCCAGACCTCGAGCGGTCAGTACATCCTGGGACGTGTACAAGCACATCCCCCTGAGCGACTCCCACTCGCTGCCGCCTGGCAACGGGTTCCCCTGGGACGCTTACCACATCAACTCGATCGACCTGATCGGCAGCAACACGGCGCTGCTCTCGCTGCGGGACACCTGGGGCGTGTACAAGATCAACACAGTCACCGGCAAGATCGAGTGGACCCTGGGCGGCAACCACTCCGACTTCACGTTCGGGCCCAACGCGGAGTTCAAGTACCAGCACGACGCGACGATGCTGCCCGACGGCGACATCACCATGTTCGACGACCACTGCTGCTTCCTGGAGAGCGGCGGCACGTACCTCGCGCCGACCGGGCCGTCCCGGGCCGAGGTGCTCAGGCTCGACCTGGCCAACCGCACCGCGTCCCTGGTCAGCCAGTACCGACACCACGACGAGGACGGCCGGCAGGGCACCGACGCGTCCTACATGGGCTCGGCCGAACTGCTGCCGAACGGGAACATGTTCGTCGGCTACGGCAACCTGCCGTTCTTCTCCGAGTACACCAAGTCAGGCCAGATGGTCATGGACGCGATCCTGCCCGGGTCTGACCTGTCCTACCGCGCGATCAAGATCGGCCAGGACGCCTGGGTGGGGCTCCCGCTCACCTCGCCGAACGCGGTGGCGCGGCGGTCGGGCGACGCGACGACGGTGTACGCGAGCTGGAACGGCGCGACGCGGGTCGCCTCCTGGCGGGTTCTGGCCGGGTCGGGGTCGGGACAGCTTTCTGTGGTCACCACAGCGGCCAATTCCGGCTTCGAGACCGCCGTCCGGCTGAGCCACGGCTACGCCGCCTACCAGGTCCAGGCGCTCGACGCCAGCGGCAAGGTCATCGGCACCTCGAAGGTCTTCGGATCGAAGAGCTAGGCCGGCGGCCCGACAACTGCACACGGCGCATGGCGTAACATACGTGCCTGCCCGCAAAGCCGGGCACGTCGGTTGAAAGGAATGCAGTGGAGCAAGCACCAGTCCGAACGAAGTCGGCTTCGACGATGCCTAAGGTCCGGCGGGGTTTGCTTGTCGCCATCGCGGTCGTCGCGACCGCCTTCGGCGCGGCCGCCTGCGGCCCAAACTCGCACCCGAACCCCAAGCACACCACCCAAGCCCCCGGGGGGTACTAACCCACGGTTCAGGCGGCGGCCCGTTCCAGCGCGCGTCGGTTACTAGCCACCGCCGAGGCGGCCCGCTGGCCGGGCCGGCCGGCGGGTGCGGCTGACTCAGGCCAGCAGGTAGCGGCGGGACAGCGGAACCTCGCCCATTGGCTCGGCGGCCAGCACCCGCCCGTCCAGCCGGACGGTGCCGTCGGCGGGATCGATCGTGATCGGCGGGCAGGCACGCCCGGCGGTCAGGCTGTCCCGCCGGACCGACCGCGTGCCGGAGACCGGTATCAGCCGCCGCTCGCCGCCGAGCCTGGCCGCCAGGCCGGCCTCCAGCGCCGCCCGTGAGACGAAGGTCGCCGACAGCGCGGCCGCGGCACGGCCGTACCCGCCCCAGTGCGGGCCGTATCGCCGCGGCTCGGCGCCCTCCACGGTCGCGTTGCCCTCGCCGAGCGGTCCCCACGCGACGTGGCGTGGCCGGCCTTGAGCACCAACTCGGGCCGGACGCCGAAGTACCCGGGGCGCCACAGCACGATGTCGGCCAGGCGGCCGGGCGCCAGCGTGCCGACCGCACCGGACACGCCGTGCGTGATGGCCGGGTCGATGGTGTACTTGGCCAGGTACCGCAGCACCCGCTCGTTGTCGTCGGGGCCGAGGCCGTCGTCGGCGAGCCAGCCCGCCGGGCGCGCGACGGACCTGCGCACCGCGGGCGCCGCCGACCAGCCGCGGCCGTCCGGCCCGGCCCGCCAGGCCTTCATCGCGTCGGCGAGCTGCCAGGTCCGCCTGATCGTCTCGCCGATTCTGCCCATGCCCTGCGAGTCGCTGTTGACGATGCTGATCGCGCCGAGTTCGTGCAGCGGCCCCTCGGCGGCCAGCGTGGCCGGGCGGACCCGCTCGGCGGCGAGTTCCCGGTCGGCCGGATCGGCACCCGAGCCGCCGTGCACCGCCAGGATCATCTCGGGATGCTCGGCGGCGGTGCCGGTCCCGTACGGGATCGTCGGCGTGGTCGACGAGCAGATGACGCCGGGCTCGCGGACCAGGCCGATCAGGTCCGGGATGTGGCCTCCCCCGGCCCCCTCAACGTGGTACGCGTGCACCGCGCGGCCCGCGATCGCCGCGACGGTGTCTTCGAGCTCGCAGGACTCGTTCAGCCCGTCGGTATGCAGCGCGACGGCCACGTCGTGCTCGTCGGCCAGCGTGAGCACCGCGTCGATGATCTCCGGGTATGCCCCCCAGTCCTCGTGGATCTTCAGCCCGATCGCGCCGGCCTCGATCACCCGCTCCGTCGCCGCCGCGGCCTCGGACCGCGCGCTGGCCTGCAGGCCGAGGTTGACCGGAAGCTGCTCGAACGCGCGCAGCGTCGCCGCCATCGCCGCGGGAGGCTCCTCGAAGCCCGCGGTGATCAGCGTGGTCACCCCGGCCGACAGGGCGACCGGGATCAGCCTGGGCGTGATCAGGTGCACGTGCGAGTCGACCGCGCCGGCCGTCGCGATCAGGCCGTACCCCATCAGCGGCAGCGTGTTCGGCCCGATCGTCAGGTCCACTCCGCTGGTGATGTCGGGGTTGCCGGCCCGGCCGATCCCGACGATCCTGCCGTCCTTCACGCCGATGCTGGTTTTCACCACGCCGAGCAGCGGGTCGACGACCAGCACGCCGGCGATCAGCACGTCGAGCTCGCTGTCCGCGGTCGGGCGGTCGTGCTGGGTCATCCTGGAGCGGATGTTGCGCGCGTAGCCCCAGACCGGCTCGTCGCCGTAGCCCACGTGGTCGTCCTCGACCCGCAGCCACAGGTCGGTGTCGCCCAGCCTGACCCGGTCACCGGTCGTCGGCCCGAACCTGGCCGCGTAGTCGGCCTGGCGCACGGTGCTAGCCAGCCGGGACGACTCCCTGGAACCCCCCGCGGCGCCAGCCGAGGGAGACGACCCCCCGGCAGCCCCTGGGGTCACGGCGCGGTCCGGCCGCGCCAGCGCCACCAACGTGACCTCGCGGGTCTGGCCGGGCGCCCAGCGCAGCGACGCGCCCGCCGGCAGGTCGAGCCGGCAGCCCGCGGCGGCCGCGCGGTCGAACTCCAGCCGTGCGTTGACGCGCCAGAACGGATAGTGCGAGGACACCCGGATCGGCCTGGCCGACCGGCTGGTCACGGTGATCCGCCTGCGCGGCAGGCCAGCCGCGAGCGCCACGTCGCGCTCCGGGCTGCGGATCTGGCCGGGCGCTCCCCCGGCGCGCGCCTCCCCGCCGGTCATGGCCGCCCCCACGGATCGCGCAGCACGACCAGGCGCGTCCCGTCGTCCACCAGTACCTCAAGCCGGATCTCCGGCACCAGCGCGGGGATGCCGTCCATCAGGTCCTCGCGGCGCACCGCCGCGCGCCCGGCCGCCAGCACGCCGTCGACGTCGGTGCCCCGCCGGGCGGCGCGGTGCATCTCGTCGCAGATCAGCGCGGTGGCCTCGGGCGCGTTCAGCCGCGCCCCGTCGGCCAGCGACCGGCGCGCCAGCTCGGCCGCCGTGAAGATCGTGAGCCGTTCTTCCTCGCTCTGAGTGAGGTACATGCCCGCCCAACTTAGCGAACCACGAGCACCGGTGAACCCTTGGTGCTGCCACAGCGACACCACGGGTTCCCGGGTCAGTTTCTGGCTCGCCGGTCCGTCGGCCCGCCCGGCCAGCAGCCTCGCCCGGCCCACCTGCCTCCTGCGCCCGCGGGTCCACCACGCCCCGCCCGCCCCTGGGTCCGCACGTCCCACCACCCGCTGGTCCGCCGCGCCCCGCACACGCCCTCCCCCGGCGAACAGCGCTGCCACATCGATGCCCGCCGGCGAGCGCCGTCCAGAACAGCGCTGCCACATCGATGTCCGCCGGCGAACAGCGCTGCCACATCGAAGTTCGCCGGACTGCGCCGCGCCGAACAGCGCTGCCACATCGATGTCCGGGGCGGCCGGCCGGGGCCGCCGCCGGCTTGCCGGGGGGGCCGCCGGCTTGCCTGGGGCCGCCGGCTTGGCAGGGCGGCGGCGGGCACGCCGCGAGGCGTGCCCCGTCTTCCCTGGCCCGGTCAAGTCAGCGCGGGCGCGGGCGCGGCAGCGGGGCGCGGGAGCGGGGTGCGGGCGCCGGCGAGCAGGCGTCCGACCTCGGCGCGGACTCACCTGACGGACGGCGCCGGCAAGCCGGTTTGCGTAGAAACAGAGATCTTGACTTCGGTCCCGCTGCACGTTGGCGCGGGATACAACGGCGACCCCGACTGGTCGCACGGCCGGTGGATGGGCAGGAACTGGAGCAGCACCAGCGTCCGCGACCTGACCGCGCCCGAGGTGGCCGGGCGGATCCCGTGGGGCGTCACCGACCACCTCGCCAGGGCCGCGATGGACGGCGAGGAGGGCTGGGGCCTGTTCGAGCACGCCAGCATCGGCCGGCACGACCCGTCCGGGTTCGCCGACTGGTCATCGGTGGCGCCCGGCTAGCGCCGGCCCGCGTCCGCGGCTACGGCGAGCTGCCGGCCGGCGACGGCGCCGCGGGCGACGACGAGCTGGGCGTCGGGCTTGCCGACGTCGGCGTCGGGGTCGGAGTCGGGCTTGGCGTGGTCGACGAGGGCGGCGACGGCGTGGCCGACGGCGAGGGACTGCGGGACTTCTTGACCTGGCCGGGGGCATGGCTGCGACCGTTACCCCTGGCCGGACCGACGATCCCCGGTCCCTGCACGGAATGGTGACTCGGCGCGTACAGCAGCGCGACCGCGGCCACCACCACGGCGGCGGCCGTGACCAGGCCGCCGGCTGCCGCGCCGGCCGCGAACGATCGCCGGTCCCTGCGGTACTCGGTGGTCCGCCGAGCGCGCAGGTCGGGCGGGAGCGCCGCCCGGCGGGCGGCCCAGCTGTTGACCGGGGCGGCCGCCATGCCCAGTGTCGGGAATACCAGCAACCCGGCCAGGAGCGGCCCGCTGAGCTGCGTGGGCTTGGTCAGCGCCGCGGCGATGCCGGCCATCCCCGCCAGGGCGAGCAGGGACTCCGCCCAGTTCGCCCGCAGCGCTTCCCACCACTTGGCGCGCTCGCTGGTCTTGGGCGTGCGCAGGAACGCCGCCTTGCGGGCGAAAAGGCCGAGAATCGACGCTCGCGCCACGACCAGCGACGTGGACTGCCAGATGAAGAACGCCCCGATCGCATCCCGCCACGACGCGCCGGTGCCGCGCCGCAACAGTGCCACCGCCCGTACCAGGCCGAGCGTGACGAGCACGGGGACGGTGGCCACCAGGAACACGGTGAGCTTGCGGAACAGGGTGCCGCCGCCGAGCGCCTCGTTGGCCGCGCCGGCCAGCAGGAAGATCAGGAACGCCAGGCCGAGGAAGTCGCCGTACCACTGGATACCGCCGGCCAGGTACGCCCAGCGCTGCGCCGTGGTCAGGTGATTCTGCCTGGTCCTGCGGCCGGGCAGCAGCGACCGCCAGTGCATCCGCAGGATCTGGATGCCGCCGAAGCACCACCGGTACCGCTGGCCCTTGAGCGCTTCGAACGTCAGCGGCATGATGCCGTGCCCCCAGGACTGGTCCACGTGCAGACCGGAAAAGCCGGCCCGGAGCAGGCGCAGCGAAAGCTCGGCGTCCTCGGTGATGCACCACTCGTCCCAGCCGCCGAGCTGCTCGAGCGCCACCCGTCGGATCAGCCCCATCGTGCCAGCGAAGATGGCGCCGTCGCGCTCGTTGCGCGAGGGCTGGGAGACAGCGAAAAAGTACTTGTAGGAGTAGTACAGCCGCTTGTAGTAGCGGGCGTTCTGCCAGCCACGGTAGTCCTGCGGCGACTGCACGAAGCCGACCCACGGCTCGGCGAAGGGCGGCGCACAGCGGCGCAGGAAGCCGGGCTCGATCTGGTAGTCCGAGTCGACCACGCCGATCACCTCGGCCCGCTCGTCCGTCATCTCGCGCAGCGCGTAGTTCAGCGCACCCGACTTGTAGCCTGGCCAGTCCGCCAGGTGGGCGAACTTGACGTCGTGGCGGTGACACCAGGCCTCGACGGGCCGCCACAGCGCTTCGTCGTCGGTGTTGTCGTCGATCAGGATGATCTCGTAGCGCGGGTAGTCGAGCCGCAGCAGCGACCTGAGCGTGTCGATCACCATGTCCGGTGGCTCGTTGTGAGCCGGCACGTGCAGGCTGATCATCGGCAGGTCGGAGCCGGCGACGTCGAACCCGATCTGCGGCGTCACCCGCCTGGTCCAGCGCTCGGTGCCGAGCGCGTCGCAGATCTCCCACAGGTAGGCGCAGGCCATGATCGCGGCGAACACCTCGAACACCCAGAGCAGCAGGGCGCCCGCCGTGCTCGCCACGCCGAGATCGCTGGCGAACGTCCAGTCCAGCGCGAACGCCAGGTAAGCGACGAATAGGAAGATGCTCGACGCCCAGCACAGGTGCGCCCTGGCGTTCCACCGCCTGGTCACCGGCAGCCAGACCAGGCTGGCGATGACCACGGCCGCCACACCGGTGATGAAGTTGCGCTCGGAGACCTTCACCAGCTCGAGCACCGCGGCGGCGGCGGCGGCCAGAACCGCGGTGCCGACCACGGCGAGCACGAACCGGCGGATCGCCGGCCAGGTTCCCGCCACCCGGACACGACGTCTGGCCGGCAGGAACAGCATGACCGAGCCGAGCGGCGCCGCGACCATCCCGGCCAGCAGCAAAGCCGCCAGCATAGCTTCCCTTCGCTTGTGTTACGCGTGATCTTGTCGACGGCGGAAGTACCTTATCAGCCGCACCTGAAACGCGGCGCGCCCGAACTGTTCCGCCGACCGGTTAGGCGGCGTAGCCGGTTAGGCGGCGTAGCCGGTTAGGCGGCGTAGCCGGTTAGGCGGCGTAGCCGGTCGCCTTCTGCACGGTCATCCTGACGACGACGCGCACCGCGCCTGGCGGGTCCTGACCGGGATCCTTGCCGTCGTACTTCCAGGACAGCGCGGTGTCGACGCGCCGGCCGACGTCGGGGGTGATCGTCACCCGCCCCCGCAGCTCCACGTAGTTCTCGGGGTCGGCGGCGTCGAGCACGGTCACGCTGACCCGCGGGTCACGCAGCATGTTGCGGTGCTTGACCCGCCCGGCCACGGTCGAGAACAGCAGGTCGTCGCCGTCCCTGCCGACCCACATCGCGGACGTCTGCGGGCTGCCGTCCTGGTTCACGGTGGCGAGCACCGCGTAGTTCCTGCCGTCGAGCAGCCTGAGCGTCGCTTCGGAGAAGGTGAAGGCCACGCCCGCACGTTACCAACGCGGGCCCCGCCCGCATGCCAAAGGGCAGCCACGCTCGCACGCTAGCAAGGCGCGTTTCGGCCGGCGCGCCGCGGCTCAGGGACGGGTGCCGAAGGACGGCGGCCCGGTGAGCTCGGGCAGGACCCGGTAGGCGTCGCGCACCCACGCGCACAGCAGCGGCCTGCTGTCGCGCGGGTCGATCAGGTCCTGCACGCCGAACCGCTCGGCCGTACGGAACGGCGAGGTGACGGCGGCGAGCGCGCGGCGGATCCGCTCGGCCTCCGCTGCCGGGTCGGCCGCGCCCTCGAGTTGCGCGCGGAACGCCGCCTCGACCCCGCCCTGGACCGGCAGCGAGCCCCAGTCGCCCGACGGCCACGCCCAGCTCCGGCCCACCCTGTGCCGGTTCACGATGCCCGCGCCCGCGACGCCGTAGACGCGGCGCACGATCAGCTCGGCCTGCGGGACCCTGGCCTGGTAGACGGCGGCGATGGCACGGGCGGCGGGCCGGACCGTGCCGCGCTCCTCCGCGACCCTGCCGATCGTGATTCCGCCCTGATCGGTCAGGCTCACGATCGGCAGGTGGAAGGTCTCGCACAGGTCGACCAGGCGGGTGATGGCCTGCGCGCCCTCGAGCGACATCGTGGTGCCCTTGTAAGGGTCGGTGGCCAGCACACCCACCGGGTGCCCGTCGAGCCTGGCCAGCGCCGTGACCGTGGCACCGCCGTACTCCGCGTATCCGAACACCGAGCCGCGGTCGAAGATCGCCTCGAGCAGCGGTCCGATCCGGTACGGCAGCCGCGGGTTGCGGGGGATGGCGGTGACCAGCGACTCGGCCCGCCGGCCTGCCGGGTCGTCGCAGGCCAGCACCGGCGGGATCTCGTGCACGCTGCCCGGCAGGAAGGACAGGAAGCCGCGGATGATCGCGAACGCGTCGTCTTCGGACTCCGCGAACCGCTCGATCGTGCCGTTGCGCCGGTGCACGGCGGAGCCACCGAGTTCTTCCTTGGTCAGGTCCTCACCGGTGCCGCCGCGAACCACCGGCGGCCCGGCCGTGAACAGCTGGCCGACGCCGGTCACCAGCACGGCCAGGTGCGACATCACCAGCCTGGCCGCGCCGAGGCCGACCACCGGGCCCAGGCACGCCGCCACCACGGGAACCAGGGACAGGTTGCCGACCACCGCGTCCCAGGCCGGGTTGACCGGCACATAGGTGTGGCCGGCGTCCAGCGTGGACTTGACGCTGCCGCCGCCGCTCGCCCCGTCGAGCAGCCGGACCACGGGCAGCCGCATGTCCCCCGCGTACTGCTCGGAGTAGACCTGCTTGGCGTGGATGGCCGCGTCACCCGAGCCGCCGCGGACGGTGAAGTCGTCGGCGCCGATCATGACCGGGCGGCCGCCGACGCGCGCGGTTCCCGCGACGAAGTTCGCGGGAAGCACGGAGACGAGCCGTCCTTCGGCGTCGTAGTCGCCGAAGCCGGTCAGCGCGCCGATCTCGGCGAAGCTGCCGGGGTCGGCGAGCCGGGCAATCCGCTCGCGGACGGTCAGCCGACCCGAGCTGACCTGCCTCCGCACCTTCTCCGGGCCGCCCATGGCCTGGGCCAGCTCGCGCCGGCGCCGGATCTCGTCGATCTCCGGTCGCCAGCCGGGCTCCTCGCCGACGGCCCCACTGACGGCCCCGCCGCCTGCACCGGCGGCCGCCTCGCCGGCGTGTGCCCGGTCCTCTGGCCCGCCCACATCCGCCTCCCCAGCACCGTCCCCCGGCAGCATACGGGCATAGAACGCCTATAACCCGAACACCGGCAACCGCGCGCTACGGCTGGCGGCCGCGGCTGTGCCGCCCGAGCCGCGGCCGCCAGCCGGGGCTGTGCTCACCGTGCCTAGCTGAGATCTTTCTCGAACCAGTAATGGGCGTAGGGCTCATCGTTGAACGCGCCAACCTCGCGATGGCCGGCCGGCCGGTACAACGCGATCGCCTCGCCAAGCGTCCGGTTGGTCTCCAGTCGCGCCACCGTCGCCCCGCGGGCGACGGCCCGGGCCTCAAGCTCGGTCAGCAACCGCCGCCCGAGTCCGAGGCCGCGCGCGGCCTCGGCGACCCGCATCCGCTTGATCTCGGCCGTCCCTTCGCCGTGGAACTTGACCGCGCCGATGCCGACCGGTTCAGGGCAGCCGCAGGGCGGCCCAGACGGCCTTCTCGCGCGCGCCGACCATCATCCATCCCCAGGCAGCGGCCAGCGCGTACACGACGTGCAGGCCGCGGCCCGACTCGGCGCTCATGTCGGCGGGCACGAGAACGGGTGGCAGGCTGCTCCCGTCCGTCACCACGCAGAGCACCCGGCTGACATGACGCTGCCAGGTCAGTTCCACCTTGCTGGTCCCCGCGCCGGCGGGCGCGCCGCCCAGGCAACCGTGCCTGATCGCGTTGGTCACCAGTTCCGACGCGATGATCACGCCCTCATCGACCAGCGGCTCGAACCGCCAGTCACGCAGCGTCGCGGCCGTGAAGTCCCTTGCCGTCTTCACCGACTCCGGGTCGGCGGCCAGGAGCAGCCGGCTCTGGCCTGCCGGGACCTGGTCAGGCGAGTAAGCCAGCCCGTCCTGCTGCGGCGTGCTCTCCCGCTGATGCACGCCTTCCCGCTGCGGGAAGCTCTCCCGCCCCGACGCAGCCTCCCGCGCCGACGCAGCCTCCCGCGCCGACGCAGCCTCCCGCGCCAGCACACTCTGTTCCTGCGGCGTTGCCGGCCGGTGCGGAAATCCGGGCGAGCGCGACTCATGACAGCCGTAAGCCAAGTCCCGTGCCTGCGCAGAAGTCACTGGCGTCGTGTCCCTCGTGCCGGGTGTCAGGACTCCGGCCCGGTTTCGGCCGAGTCCATTCGGGCCTGCTCGTCCGTTACGATGCCATTAATGGCTGTGCACATGCAAGTGCCACCGCACACCAACTTGGTCAATTCGCGGGCGTTCGTCCGTCTAAGGTGGCATTATTACGTGCACATGCAAGTGCCGATGCACAAGTTCAGCCGCAGTTGCGGTCGCGCGACCCACCAGAGTCGTGCTGGCCCAGGCTGGCGACGGGGCGAAAGGGATGTTCACGATGGATCATGCTGACAACGGCGTACGGGCGGCTCTCCTGCGCGCTACCTGGCGCAAGAGCAGCTACAGCAACCCGAGCGGCAACTGCGTCGAGGCGGCTCTCCTGAGGGCCGACGGCATCGCCGTGCGCAACTCCCGGTTTCCTGACGGCCCGGCTCTGGTCTTCACCGGCGCCGAGTGGGACGCGTTCCTGCGTGGCGTCAAGGCCGGCGACTTCGGCTGATCGGCGCAGGTCGACAGGGCCGGCAGGCAGGCCCGCCGACAATGGCGGACAACGGCCTGCAAGGGAACTTTCATCATTTCACTGCGGTTTACGTTGCGCTTATGGCGCAATAGCCGCTGTCATGGGAGACTCCTTGGGTCGACCTGCTCCAGCCGACCAACGCAGGGGGATGCAATGGTCACAGCCGCCGGGCGTCACGGCAGCCCGGTCCAGAGCCTGCTTGAGTCGCCGGGCGCCGGCGGCCCGACAGTGCTGCGCATCTTGCTTGGAGCGCAGCTGCGGCGGCTTCGCGAGGCGAGGCAGCTCTCGCTGGAAGAGGCCGGGAACGTCATCAGGGCATCCCATTCGAAGATCAGCCGGCTTGAGACCGGCCGGGTGGGCTTCAAGGACCGCGACATCGTCGACCTGCTCACGTTCTACGGAGTAACCGACGAGAAGGAACGCGAGGCGCTTCGGGCACTCGCCAGCCGGGCTAACACTCCTGGCTGGTGGCACGACTACTCCGACGTCCTGCCGAACTGGTTCGAGGCCTACGTCGGGCTCGAGGAGGCCGCATCCCAGATCCGCGCGTACGAGGTTCAGTTCGTGCCCGGGCTGCTGCAGACCGAGGACTATGCCCGCGCCGTCACCATGCTCGGGTACTCGAACCCGAGGGAAATCAACCGCCGGGTCGGCCTGCGGGTCGCCCGCCAGGCCATGCTCACCAAGCCGGATCCGCCGAGCCTGTGGGTGGTACTTGACGAGGCGGTGCTGCGCCGGCCGATCGGCGGCCCCGCGGTAATGCAGGCGCAGCTGAAGTACCTCGTCGAGATGTCCCAGCGGCCCAACGTGACGGTGCAGGTCGTCCCGTTCAACGCAGGCGGCCACGCCGCGGCAGGCGGCCCGTTCAGCGTGCTGCGCTTCGCCGAGCACGACCTCCCCGATGTGGTGTACCTCGAGCAGCTGACCAGCGCGCTGTACCTGGACAAGCTGGACGTTGTCGACAGCTATCTGGCGGTGATGGAGCGGCTGTGCATCGAGGCCGCAACGCCGGCGAACAGCGCCAAGATGCTGCGGGCAGCGCTGCGCGAGTCCTGACCCGCGCCCGCGGCAAACCCGGTTGCGCCGGACAGCGCGCTCAGGCCTGCTGCAGCACCAGGCGGCCCATGGACGGCGTGAACGAGCGTCTCAGCTCGTCCAGCGCGGCGCCCTGCCCCCGGATCGTGACGTCGATGCCGTAGTCGCACAGCTGGTCAAGGCCGGTCAGCACCGCATGGCTGGTCAGCGTGGCGGTCGCCAGGTCCACCAGGATCCCGGTCCCCCGCGGCAGGTTACCGAGGGCCAGCCACAACTGGGTCACGGCGAGCGAGTCCAGCCGGCCCTCTGCGCACAGCGCCCCCGCCGCGGAGAAGAGCCGGAACTGCGGCACCGGGCTCGACGCGGAGGACAATGGGTGCATCGCCGCCAGACGGCGCAGCCAGCCCGCATCCACCCTCTCCTGGTCGAACGCGCACATGGCGGTGATCTGGTGCTCCGACAGGAGGCGGTCGGCCACCACCTCCCACCGGATCCAGGCCGCCAGCCGCTCCTCGTCGGCAACGAGCGACGTGTTGTCCGCCGCAACCCTGATCCCCGTGAACCCGGCCGCGAGGGCGTCGTCCACCGCGGCCGCGTACGTCGCGCGCTGACCTTGCGGATCGACGAGTCCGCGGGCACCGTAGACCTCGGCGATGCTGGAGACCTGGAGCGCGCCAGGACCGACGATGGTCGCGAGCCCCGCGATCTCAGCAGGATCTGGGTCGTCGGCCACATACATCAGCCGCTCGCCCAGCGCGGCTCCCTCAGCCAGGAACGGCGTCGCTAGCACCGCGAACTCGCTTGATCCCGTAAAAACCCAGTCTATGTGGTCATGTGGTCGCATTCTGAGAAATTCGAAGCGAATCCCGCGGCTTCGATTTCGTTCTGTAACCACTGCTATAGTCCTATACCAGCTTAGATCCCCGAAGTTCACATTCGTGCAGGTCGAGGCCGCGCCGCAACAAGTAACGACGTCGGCCTTCGCAGACTGTCCAGGCTAATGGAAATTACTTGAGAACGGAACACCGGGGCCGGCTGCACCGGCTCAGCTCATCGCCGTCAGCGAGCTGAAGATCGTGCGCAGGTTGCGCAGCCGCGCCTCGTAGGTAGCTCCGGCCCACAGCAGGATCACCCCGAGCACCGCGATCGGGACCCAGCTCGGCAAGGCATGGAACAAGACACCGAACGCCGGCGCCAGCGCACGGCCCGCGTCGAGTACGGCCACGGTGATGCCGGTTACCAGGGGCGCCTGCTGGCCGGCCCGCGCTCCGGCCAGGGCAACGCCCACGGCGACACCGCCAAGCAGCGTCGGCCTGATCCAGTCGGGGCTCACCCAGGCCGCGACCAGGCTGGGCAGCAGCAGGAGCGCAAGGCCCGGCCCGAACGCGAGCCAGGAGTGCGGCGCGGGCTCGCGCCGAGACCTGGTCCAGCCGAAGACCAGGCCGAGCAGCGCGGCGGGAACGGTGTAGGGCTCGACGACGCGCACCCCGGCAGCGACCAGCCAGCAGCACGACGCCGCTTCGAGCAGGGCGAGCGCCGCCCAGACCAGCCCGCGCCTGGACGGGCGGACGGCCACGCCGAGGCAGATCAGGCCGGTCACCGCCAGCGCGAGGCCCGCCGTCCGCGGTCGCGCCAGGCACTGTCCGACGCCGATCGCGGTCACCAGCCAGCCCGCCCACTCGGCGGCGAGCGCGAACGAGATCGCCGCGCCATCGCCGCGGTGCAGCCCGGCCGGGGCGGTCCGCGGCCCGGCTCCGCCGCGGTGCGGCCCGGACTCGGCGGTGTGCGGCCGTGGCACGCGGGCCAGCCATGTCGTGGCGACCTGCGCGGCGGCCGCGACCCCCAGCACCGCCAGCCCGGCCTGCCAGGCTGCTCCGTGCGCGGCGAGCACCGAGCACTCGGCCAGCCCGGCCGCGGCGAGGACGCCCAGGCAGACGGCCGCGACGCCGATTGCCGGCCGCCTCGACCGCCAGGCGGCCAGCGGGTACGCGACGGTCAGGCAGCCGAGCACGACCAGCGTGGGAAGGGGTGCGGCCAGCGCCCAGCCGACCGTCAGTGCCGTGGCGACCAGGGCCGCCCCGGCCGGCGCCGGGCTCTGCCCGAGCGACGCCCACGCGGTCAGCGTCAGGGTCAGCGCGAGCAGCCCGGCGACGGTCAGCCAGTAGCCGAGCCCACCGGCCAGCCCGGCGGCCGCGGCCGCTCCGGCCGGGGCGGCGACGAAGGGCAGCGCGAGCGCGACCGCATCCAGGCTGGCACGCCCGCTGCCGCGCCAGGCACCGGCCGCGGTGGCCAGGGCCGCCACGCAGACGGCAAGGATGACGACGGCGAACTGCAGGCCGGGCGCGCGGCCTGCGCCGAAATACGCCAGGGCGTGGCCCCGCCAGGGCTGCGTGATCATCCGGCCGGGTGCCAGCACGGCCAGCGCGAGCGCCCGCCACTGCGTCGCGGTCGCGCCGAGCACGGCGCACGCCGCCGCGACCAGCGCCAGCTGCCGCCTGGCGCCGGTCCGCAGCCAGGCAGTCACGCTCGCGGCCGCCGCCGCCACGACGGCGAGTACGGCAAGCTCGTCCTGCTGGCCCCCCGCCAGCGCGGCGCTGAGCAGCGCGATCGAGCAGGCGCCGAGATCGAGGACTACCGAGTGCACGGGCCATCCTGTGCGCAGCATGGTCGCGGCGCCGACGGCCGCGACGGCCAACCCGAGCGCGGCGAACGCCGCGTACCTGGCCGGCCAGCCGCTCGCGAGCGGCACCGCCCAGGCCAGCCCGGTCGCCGCGGCGAGAGCGCCCGATGTGGACAGGGCCACGGCCAGGAGGTGCCTGGTCCGGGCGGCGGCGGCGCAGCAGGCGACGGTCAGCACGGCCAGCTCGGCGATCGTCATGCCAGGGGCGCTCAGCGATCGCAGCGCCGCGCTCGCCGCCAGCACCAAGCCGACCGCCGCGGCCGCGCCGGCGAGCACCCGGTCGCCGAGCATCGCAACAGCGGCGAGCAGGACCACCGCTGAAACGGTCGGCGGAGCCAGGGCAGCCCAGCCGGTCAGGGGCGCCGCGGCCGGGAGCAACGCGCAGGCCAGCGCGGCGGCGACCAGCCCCGCGCCCCTGACCGGCCGGCGGAGCCGCGCCGGCGGGCGCACCAGCAAGCAGGCGAGCCCCGCCAGCGCCAGGACCACGGCCGCGGTCTGAGCGCCCGGCCAGACACCGAACCCGGTCCGGTCGTAACGTGCGGGTGCCGACCAGGCGGGCCACGGCCAGCGCGCCGGGAAGAGGTCGGCGATGGCGACAGGAACGGACAGCAGCGCGGTGACCGCCAGGACGGCAGCCGCGCCCGCCGCCACGAGACCCGGCGCCCGATCTCGCGGCGCCCGGTGTCCCAGCGCGAGCGCCGCCGCGGCGACCAGGTCCGCGCAGCCGGCCATCGCGACGAGCCCCCAGCCGGCGGGCAGGACCCAGGACGCCGGTATCGCGATGCCGACCGCGAGCAGCGCACCGGAAACCGCGGCGGCCGGCCCGGCCAGCGCGGCCAGCCTCCTGCGCGGCCCGAGGATGCCGACTACCGCTGCGGCCGTCAGAGCTGCCGCGAGCCATGACCTGCCACCAGGTCCCGTCCATGCCGCCGCCGTGAGAACGCCGCACAGCCAGGTCCCCACCGCGGCCACCGAGCCCGCTGCCGCCTCGGCCCGGTGACCGTGCCGATCCGCAAGGTCCGCGAGGGCCAGGTCGGCAACCGAGTTCAGGACGAGCGCGATCGCTATAGGCCCCGCCAGCGCGACGGCCGGTCCGCCGCCGAGGCGGGCCAGCCCGACGGCCGCGAGGGGGGCGGGCAACTGGGCTAGCCCGATCGCTGCCAGCTTCGGGCCCTTCAGTCCCACCGTCGCGCCGTAGGCGGCCCAGGCGCCGGCGAGCACGGCGATTGCTGCCGCGATGGCGAGGCCGCCGGACGGGTGCCAGCCGACTAGCCGCAGTGTCAGGTCGGCATCGGCAATCGTCAGTGCCAGCCCGATCGCGGCGACCGACTCGGCGGTCGCGTTCAGGCCCCGGCGGACCAGCACCCGCGGCGCGGTCAGCACCAGGACCGTTGCCCCCAGCAAGATCGCGCAACGTCCGAGCGGCCCGATCCGCGCCCAGTCGGCGACGGTGAACACGATCACGGCGATAACGACCAGCGCCGCGCCGGCCGCGAGCAGCAGCCGGGCCGTGGTCCGCCCGGACACCTCCGGCCGCCCGCCGGCCCGACCCGCCACGGTCCGCGCGGAAGCCGCGGCCTGCCCGCCCGCCTGACGCGCGGCGGTCCGCGCGGAATCCTCCGCCTGGCGCCGCGTCGCCGACAACTGGCCGAGCAGCACCGCGCGCCGGCTGACGAGCCGGGTACGGGCGGCATCAGCCCGCCTGAGCTCGCCGTCGATCCAGCGCAACTCCGCGATCTGCGGGCCGGCCAGCCAGATGCCGCAGCACCGGCAGTACGGTTCGGCGGGCCGCAGGGGGCTACAGCATCCCGGACAATGGGTCCCGGTTTCTAGCGAAGTCCGCATGCGGTCCACGGTGCCGCACGGCGAGGGGTTCCGGTAGGCGTGCACCTACTCGGCTCTGCTGCGCGGATACTCAGGCCAGCCCGAGTATCCGGTACTAGCCGATACGCTCATTTCATGCTGTTCCGGTTCCCCCGCCGGCGCGCTCCCGCGCTCGCGACTGCTTGCTGAGCTTGCCGTGAGCCTGCAGGCGCCGCTCTGGCGCTCGATCGCCGTATTCCGGTTCGCCTCGCTCGGCTACGCGGCGGTCCTGCTGGCGATCAGGCACATCTACTACGCGCACTCGGGCTGGGCATGGGTCGTGCTCGGCGCGATGACCGCGTGGACGGCCGTCAGCACGCTGGCGTATTCGGTGCCCGCGCGCCGGACCCGCCTGCTGCTGGCGGCCGACCTCGTGGTGACCGTTCTCGCGCTGCTGTCCACCGCGCTGCTGCAGACCCCGCACGCCATGCGGATCGGCGTCATGCCGGTCACCGCCACCTGGCTGGCCGGTCCCGCACTGGCCTGGGCCGTCGTCGGCGGGGCCAGGGCCGGCGCGGCCGCCGCCGTGATCATCGGCGGGTGCACGATCCTGCTCAGGGACGAGCCGGTGACCGGCGCCTACCAGAGCACGGCACTGGACGGTCCGATCGTCCTGCTCATGGCCGCCATGCTGGTCGGCTACATCTCGACCCTGATGACCCGCGCCGAGCGGGCGTTGCAGCGCGCGACCGAGATCGAGGCGGCCAGCCGGGAACGGGAGCGACTGGCCAGAACCATCCACGACTCGGTACTGCAGGTCCTCGCGATGGTGCGGCGGCGCGGTGCCGAGGCCGGCGGTGAGGCCGCCGAGATCGGCCGGCTGGCCGGGGAGCAGGAGGCGGCGCTGCGCGTGCTGGTCTCCGGCGACGCCCTCGCGTCGCCGCCGTCCGGCGAGCTTGACCTGAGCGCGTACCTAGCCCGTGCGGCATCCGCCCAGATATCGGTGATTACCCCGGCCGATCCCGTTCTGCTCAATGAAAGGACAGTGACCGAGACGGCAGCCGCGGTCGGGACGGCGATCGACAACGTGCGGCGGCACTGCGGCGAGTCGGCCAAGACGTGGGTGCTCGTCGACGATGAGGGCGCCACGGTGTCCGTGACCATACGCGACGACGGGCCGGGGATCCCGGCCGGGCGGCTGGCCGAGGCGGCGGCCGAAGGCCGGCTCGGGGTCAGCCAGTCCATCACCGGGCGGATCCGCGAGCTGGGCGGTTCTGCCGATATCAGCAGCGCGCCGGGCGCCGGCACCGAGGTCCGGCTGCGGGTGCCCAGGGCCCCGCGGCCGGCTTAGAGTATCGCTGTGAAGTGGGCTGGGGAGGTGGATGGGGTGGCCGGCGGCGCCGGCGGCGATCGCGGAGCGGGCGGACCGGCCGACGCGCCCAGCCAGCCGACGACCCGGGTGATGGTGGTCGACGATCATCCGATGTGGCGCGACTCGGTCAGCCGCGACCTCGGCGAAGCCGGATTCAACGTCGTAGCCGCGACGGGCGAGGGCACCCAGGCGCTGCGCATCACCGCGTCGGTCAGGCCTGACGTCGTCGTGCTCGACCTCCAGCTGCCCGACGTCTCCGGGGTCGAGGTCACCCGCGGCGTGCTGGCCGCCTGTCCGGCCGCGCGAGTGCTGATCCTGTCCGCCAGCGGCGAGCACCGCGACGTGCTCGACGCCGTGAAGGCCGGCGCCACCGGCTACATACTCAAGTCGGCGAGCCGCGCCGAGTTCCTCGATGCCGTGCGGCGTACCGAAGCCGGAGACGCCGTGTTCTCCCCCGGGCTCGCCGGCCTGGTGCTCGGCGAGTTCCGCCGCCTGGCCGGCGACCCCGCTCCCGACACCCCGCGGCTGACCGAGCGCGAGGCCGAGATCCTGCGGATGGTCGGCACCGGCCTGTCGTACAAGCAGATCGCCGAGCGGCTGGTCCTGTCCCACCGCACCGTGCAGAACCACGTGCAGAACACGCTGAACAAGCTGCACCTGCACAACAGGGTCGACCTGGTCAGGTACGCGATCGAGCACGGCCTGGACACCGGCCCAGCCTGACCCGGCGACGCGCCCGCCGACGCTCCTTCATGATCGTGGATACTTCTCGGCAGATACGCCGAAAATCATCCACGATAATGGCATCGGAGAACCGCCTCACTCTGATGGGATAACCAGAATGGGGTCAAAACCCGACACGACCAAAGACGGCAGGCCCAGGCCGGACTCGCCCGGCCACCCCGACATACCGGCCCCGCCAGCGCCAGCCGACCAGCAGCAGCGCCAGCAACTCCAGGACCGCCTGGCCGCGGCCCACGACACCGACCCGTCGCTGCCCAAGCTGCGCGAGCGCGCCGGCCGCCTGCCGCCAGGCAGCCCGTCGTCCCCCTGCGCCGAGGACGGCACCCGCCGCCCGCCCGAACCATCGCTGAAGGAGGTCGAACTCCCCGAGCCCCCGCTCACCGACGCCCAGTGGGCCGACCACCGCCACGAAGTAACCGACCGCCTCGACAAAGCCGCAGCCGACGGCCAGTCGACGAACGCGCTGCATACGATCGGCCCAGATCACGAGGAATGGACACTCGAGCGTGCCCAGG
>WNGN01002301.1_pt1 | contig 23428 bp, 20 predicted proteins | sample 5400561 | NCBI WGS metagenome assembly WNGN01 (sample SAMN13153379, study PRJNA577476) | soil metagenome | isolation source: 115 cm soil or saprolite under Garry oak tree replicate 2 | place: USA:California | collected 2016-06-15 | reverse complement strand
CGATGCTCTCCAGCATCTCGTTGAATGTCTTTGCCAGCCGACCGAGTTCATCCTGGTGAGTGGGTATCTCGATGCGGCGCGTAAGGTCTTGCGAGAGGGTTATCGTTTGCGCCGTCCGGGTCATCCTGGCAACTGGCCGCAATGCTCTACCAGCGATTGCCCAGCTCCCGAAGAGTGCTGTTGCTAAGCTGGTCAATCCTAGCGCCGGTAAGAGGATTCGAAAGGCCTGTATTGAGGCATCCAGTCGTCCAAGAGGGGTCAGCGCTTCGACGTAACTAACGATCCCTCCCTTGTGAATGGGGAGGACATAGACCCGCCAGCGTTGTTGTGGTGTCATCAGGAGACCAAAAGCGCCACCGGGATCAGGAGTCACAGGTGACGACATGAATGGCGGTATGAGTTGGACAAGCGCGTCGTAAGCTGGACCGGCTGGTGCCCACAGTACTGCTCGCGGGTCGATGCGTGGGAGAGCCTCAGTGCCAAGCGTGCTATCCTGCAAAGCACCATTGGCGTCATAGAGCCGGAGAGCAATCTCAAGGTCACCTCTTCCCTGGACGAGGTGAGGCCCAGTAGGAGAAATAGAAGCTTCGGCAGCCGCATGACCAGCGCTCACCATCAGGGTGCGGTCGAGATCATCGTATTGCCCTCGGGCGTGGATGGCATAACCCAGCAGCATGACAAGCAGCAGAATCACGGCAAAAAGCGCCCCATAGTACAATGCCAGGCGCAGGCGGATCGACACGAGTCAACTCTCTTCCTGGCGCAGCACATAGCCTGTGCCCCGGATGGTGTGGATCAAGCGCGGCTCCCTCCCGGCTTCCAGTTTCTGGCGCAGTTGCTTGATGTAGACCTCTACCACATTCTCATCAAAATCATAGCCCCACACCCGGTCGAGCAGGACCTCCTTCGAAAGCACCTGCTGGGGATGGATGAGGAACTCGTGAAGTACCCTGAATTCGAGGCTCGTGAGGGGGACTTCACGCTGGCCCCGGTAGACCTTATGGCTACCGGTATCCATGGTCAGATCAGCAAAACGCAACACTTGAGGATGCTCTAGCCGTTGCCGCCTCAGCAGAGCATGCACACGAGCCAGCAAGACTTCAAAAGTAAATGGTTTGACGACGTAATCATCCGCACCCGACTCCAGACCCTGCACCTGGTCGGCTGGGGCATCCCTGGCAGTGAGCATAAGCACTGGCAGGTGCTCGTCAGCAGCCCGCAGGCGCTGCAGCACTTCAAAACCGCCCAGTCCAGGCATCATCACGTCGAGGATCACCAGATCTGAGGGATGCTCGCGTGCGATAGTAAGCCCTTCAACTCCTGATTTGGCAGTATCAACAGCAAATCCTTCATAGGACAGACCGCGTTTCAAAAGGCTGGTTACAGCGGGATCATCATCAATTACCAGGATGCGCTGCATCATCGCTCTCCTCCTTTCGATATTCTGTACGGTCCTTATAGCCTATTCATGAGTGAATTCTAATGGAACGAATTCACAAAGCTATCACAGCGATGTTTACTATGTCACATTGCTCTCACAACGAATGAGGACAGAGAGGGATAAGATGAGCTTTTGTGAGTTGATAGTGATATCACAGACACGTATTGTGCGTGATACGTGACATGCATGCGCAATAATGGGGGGCGATACTCGGGAGTAGGTCACTTTCAGAACGAATGAAGGAGGTATATGGTGAAATATCGTTTCGTTGTAGGATTCTTCCTGGTCACGTTCATGCTGGTTCTGGCCGCCTGTGGGAGCAGCGCAACCACTTCTGGTTCTCAACAGGGTCAAACAACCCCTTCGGGATCTCAAACAGTGCAAGTAACACTCTCTGGAGCATATGTCGGTGGATGAGATGCACCACGCATCGCTTTTCATGTACGACAGTGTTGCCCCTGGTGAGACCAGGATGTTTGATTACACCTTTGCCCCATCTGCTGCAGGTCAGAGCTTTCAGTTTGCTTGCTACTCTCAGGGGCATTATGAAGCTGGAATGCCTTTCATGGTCCACCCTCACCAATAGTATTGGAATCGGTACTGTATCTTGAAAGCATGATTTTCCTTGCCGTCGCAGTAAGACTTTCCAAGCGGTTGCCAGACGTGACGAGCAAACATGCCCTAAAGGCAGCGATTGGATTGCGTACATAGGCCTGGTAGATACCTCATACCCAGGCCTATGTTCTTTTCCTCTGAGAGAAATACTTCAGGTAACCATCAGCGGAGACTCAACGAAGCATCAGCAAGAGACATTACAATGAGTATTAGGAACTGAAAGGAGGCATTTGATGTTTCAGCGCATTCATCGTGACGTCTATTCGGTCCTGATTGCTGTGGTGATCCTGGCTGGAGTGATAGCGGGGTTACTTGCTATTCTTAACCCGATAAAGTAAGTAAAGCGCCTGGCGTTATTCTAATCATCCGTGGTTCCCCACTATGGTAAGATACAAGTACGCCTTATCTTTGATGAAAGCTTGTTCATCCAAATAGCTGATGTACAAAAATGTACTTGATTAGCATTCAGAGGAGGATCTCTTGGAAGGATGTAATCGCGCGCGAGCAATGATGCTCGATGACCGCTATAGTTTGCTTTTCTTGCTTGAACAAACAAACGCTCCTATACCCAAAGCTCGCTCATTTGAGCTTGCGGATGATCGCGTGCAATATGCGCCCGATCGCCCTGCTGACGTCAAGCACGTCAAATTGGTGATTACGCTTGACTTCGAGCAAGAAACCGTCAGTGGCACAGTGAGCACTACCTTTTCTGCACTTTATGAAGAGGTCAAAAGCATCTCGTTTGATGCAATCGACCTGCAAGTCGAGCGCGTTACGCTGACAGGCGGTCAAGTGTTAGCCTTCAGCAATGATGCCAAGAAGCTTACTGTGGCACTTGATCGCCCTTACCACTATGGCGAAGAATTCACCGTTGCTGTAGAGTATCATGCGAAGCCGCGCACTGGCCTGCATTTTATCAAGCCAGCGCCCGAGGACCCGACTCGCCCGGTGCAGGCCTGGACATTTGGGCAGCCGCGCTACCACAGCTACTGGTTCCCCTGTCATGACGCGCCCAATGATCGCGCTACGACCGAGATCATTGTCACTGTCCCTGCACATTTCCAGACCATCGCCAATGGCAACTTGATCAGCGTTACCGACCATGGCGCGACAAAAACCCATCACTGGCGACATGACATACCTCATGCCGCGTACCTGATCTCGCTGGTGGTCGGCGAATTCGCGGTCATCGAAGATTCCTACAACGGGAAACCGGTCAACTATTATGTTCGCCCTGATCGCAAAGACGATGCGCGCTATTATATGGGCAAAACTCCCGAGATGATGCGCTTTTTTGCGGACTATACCGGCGTCGATTATCCCTACGACAAGTATGCGCAAACGGTCGTCGAGATTTATACCGGCGCGATGGAGCATACAACCGCGACTACCCACAGCTTTGCACTCCTGCTCGATGAGCGCGCCGCTCTCGATTTCGATTACGTGCCAATTGTAGCGCACGAACTGGCACACCAGTGGTTCGGCGACCTGGTGACCTGTCGAGACTGGCCGAATGGCTGGTTAAACGAGGGTTTTGCTACCTACTTCGAGGAACTATGGAACGAGCACGATCTTGGCACGGACTACTTTAAGCAGTCGATGCTCAATCTCAAAAAAGGCTACCTTGGTGAAGACGGGCAGTACCGCCGTCCAATTGTCTACCATGTCTATCACAATGACGGCTTTGAATTGTTTGATGGGCACATGTATAACAAGGGCGCCTGGGTCCTGCATATGCTGCGACACCAGCTCAGCGATGCGACGTTCAGACGCGCCGTCAAGGCCTATCTCGAACGATATCGCGAGCGAGAGGTGATCACCGCAGACCTGGAGCGTACTTTTGAGGAGGTGACCGGGCGCAGCCTGGCGCAGTTCTTCCAGCAATGGGTGTACCAGGGAGGCTATCCCGCGTTTGAGGTGAATTATTCATGGGATGGTGAACATTCCATGGCCAGGGTAAGGATCAAGCAAACGCAACAGGTCGATGATCTCACTCCCTGTTTTGTCACGCCGGTTGACCTGGCTTTCACTGTCCCAACCTCGGATGAGGCCGCCAAAGATGAACACACGACAGAGACACGCACAATAGCCATGCGTGTGATGTCGGGCGAAGATGGACAGGTTGAGCAGAGCTTCTACATCCCCCTGGAACGCGAACCTGTGATGGTGCGCTTCGACCCGGACGGCTGGCTGCTTAAAACGCTTAAATTCGAGCGCTCCACAAAGATGATGCGCTACCAGTTTGCCCACGATCCAGATGTGCTGGGTCGCATTGAGGCAGCCGAGGCATTAGGCGAAGATGGTAGTGATGAGAGCATCGAGGCCCTGAAGATGGCCGTGTTCAATGACACGTTCTGGGGCGTGCGCGTGGCAGCAGCCGAGGCGCTGGGCGTCATCGGCAGCGAACGAGCGCAATCTATCCTGTTAGAGGGACTGCAAGAACTCACCAGCCCGGAGTTTTCCCGCGTGCGCACCACCATCGCCGAGACGCTGGGGAAGTTCCAGGTACCGCAACAAGCAGAGCTTGCGGAGCGTTCCGCACAAGCGCTGAAAGCTCTGCTGGAACGTGGCGATAGCAGCTACCGGGTCGAAAGCGCGGCGGCGCATTCACTGGGTAAAACCCGCAGTGCAGGCAGCGTTGATCACTTAGAGAAGTTGATTGATCGCCCATCATTGAATCATTCCGTGCAGCGCGGTATTTTCAACGGCATGGCAGAATCGGGGGACGATCGGGCAGTTGATATACTTGCCACCTATCTTAACGATAGCAATCGACCTATCACGCTCCGTTATGCTGCCTCCTCAGGCATGTTGACGCTGGGTGGGAACCGCCATCTGTACACCGAAGAAGCGCGCCAACGCGCTGTGACGGCGCTTTGTCACGCGGTGGAGCATGATCACTGGGAACCGGTGCGCGCCGTCTCCGCCGTTGCCCTGATGTCACTTGGTGAAAAACGCGCTATCAGCGTCCTGGAGCGCCTCGCTAGCCATGAGACCGAAACACGCGTGCAGCGCGATATGCGGGTAGCTGCTCATGCACTGCGCACCGGTGATAAATCCGAAGAACAGTTGAAGCTACTGCGCAAAGACCTTGACCAGGTGCGTGAGGAGAACCGCAAGCTGAAAGAGCAATTGGGGGCGCTCGAAGCCAGGCTCAAGTAACATTTTGACCGCTCACAACGATAGTATTTAGAGGGATGCTATGAAAAACACCCCTCTATTTCGTATGTCCTATCTATGCTGTTTTCTATGTGGGTGCAACATATTACTGGTTTCAGTCGTCATCTATTATGAGTGGAGAAAAAGGGGTGGAGAAAAAAGGCCGACTGCTTACTTTAGAAAATCACTGAAGTGTGATATAGTTGACTTGACTTTTACCTGGGGGGTAGGTTACAACAAGAACGACAGCAGTTTCACAACCTCAAACCGCAGAACACATAGTTCTCATCAAAAGATAAAAACGTAATTCATGTATATAGAACCGCGGAGGTGCGCCTTGCCTGGAGCACGAGTGGGAAACACTCCGAAATTCGCTAAGCGGATGCGCGACATCTCTTCCTGGCAGGAAGAAAATATCTCATCACTAAGCGCGCGAGCAAAGAAAAAATATTATAAACGTAAATCCGCTATTAAAGAGTACTTTACAACCGAAGCCACCATCGATGAAATTACGCAGCTGAACCATATTTCGCCTGAGAGTCTCATGCAACTGGTTGAACGATGTTTGATGCTGGATCCAGATGGCACTCCCTGGGGATTTCGTGCTTTGCTTCCTGGCGCCAATGTTGCAGATCATTCTCCTCAACCTGCTACCGAAGAGGCGGCTGAAATACCTGCATTACCTGAAATAGCTGAAGAAAGCACGCAGACCCTCACGGAATGTTCGGCAGGCCCTACCTCTACAGAGGCAGATACAACGGCTCCCCTCGCGGATGAAGAAATACTTGACAGCAAAGATGAACCTACCGTCACATTAGCACCCCTGCTGGCTCATGAAGAAGCGACGGTAGAAGACTCTGCCTCTTTCGATGAACCTACTGGTACACTAGAGCCATTGACGGAAGAGGAAGAAGAGATTCCTGCCGCATCACAGGAAGCTGAGCATACCTCTGCTACTATGGAAGAGGAAATTATCGATGCGGAAGAGGGAGATGTGGAGGTGGGGCATGTGATCGAGGAAGCAACCTTAGAAGCAAACATGCTTGTCACTGGTGACAATGGGGAAATTGCAGAGCCTGAGCAGATAGAAGAGGGTTCCCCGGACCAGGACGAGACAATTGTCGACGAAACAACTCTGGAGACAGAACCTGTCCTTTTAGACGGCGAAGAAACAATTACAGAGCACCTCAACGATAGCGATGGTGAACCCCACGATAACGTTCCAGTACCTTCCGACGCGCGAAATGCAATTGTTGTGGCAGTAAGAATAACAGACGACGTACATGAAGAGGAGAGGACAGGGCTTCCAGCTCTGAATGGTCATGCAGAGGAGCAGACGCTGCTGCCCGCTCGCTCTAACACTACCCTCGTGCCATTTGCGCCAGCGTACATCAGACGAAACGATACCAACGCCAGGAAGGTAGCGCTACAGCGACGCATGGTACGCAAGCGCTGGCTGCGCGATGAACACACTCACCATATAAAGTGGCGTTCAATACAATTTATCAGCTTAGCCGTAATCGCCACAATTTTGCTCTTTATCCTGGTACCTGTAAGCGCGGGATTCGCCGCCTATAGTGCCTATAATAATATCAGTGGCATCGCGCACGATGGGATCAATCACCTGCTGAAGGTAAAAAGTTTACTCCCTATCTCAAAGAGCGATCCGACAGCAGCACTTAACGCAAATAATTTACAACAGGCACAAATCGAGTTTAAGGCGGCGGAAGGTGATTTCGTGCAATTGCAACAACTGGTGAATCGCACTGATGTCCAGGCTGCCATTACGCAATTCGCGCCGCAGTATGCGAATAAACTGGACATGGCGCAAAGGCTGGTGCAGGTCGCTCTGGACGTCTCGCACATGGGGAATGAACTGAGTGGCATTGCTCTTATCGGCGCAAACATCATCCATGGTTCGCCTCTCTCCAGCGGGTCCACCAAGCCCGTTATCAGTGTTGCAGATGTTACTGCCATTGAAGGTGCAATGGTTCATGCCCTCTACTACATCGACGATATTCAAGAGCAGATGAGCCAGGTATCCATCAAAGATATACCTATCAGCGATAAACAGAAACAGCAACTCGTTTCCGTCCTGGACTTGTTGCCAAATGCGCGAGATATGATCGTGCAGGCCCAGGGATTGATTGGTATAGCTGCCTGGTTACTGGGTGCAGGCCACCAGCGCCGTTACCTGGTGCAGACAATGGACAGGGCAGAAATACGACCGGGCGGTGGTTTCACCGGGCAATACGGCATTTTGCAGATACAGGACGGCCGTATGTCTCCCTTTACGCTGAAAGATGTCACGCTTATCGACTATGCTGAAAATGGCACGGCCATTGGGCGTACCGCACCTCCGGGATATGGCTGGATGAATTTTGGAAACTGGGGCGTACGCGACTCGAACCTGTCCGGCGATTTCCCCACTACTGCGCGTATGACAATGCAGCTCTACCAGGATGAGGGCGGGGGACCAATTGATGGCGATATCGCCTTCACACCCACGCTCATTGGACATATCCTGGACGTTATTGGCCCGATCAAAGTACCAGGATATAACGAGACGATAACTTCAAAGAACTTAGAAGAGCGCCTCCACTACTATCAACAAGACTTCTCGGCTATCGCACGAGAGAAACAGATCAGCGGAGATTATTCTCATGCTGGCCGTAAAGCTTTTACTTCGACACTTGGCAAATTAATGCTTGACCGTGTACGTCATGCAAAGGTAATACAGCTTATAGCGATCGCCAAAGGGGCAATCAAAGATATACAGTCGCGCGACCTGGAGATTTACTTCACCGATCCAGCAGCAGAAGCATGGCTGGCTGAGCATGGCTTGAGCGGCTCGATCGATACGTTCGATAAGCAGGACGGTTTTATATCCGTGCAAGCGAACATCAGTATCAGCAAAGCCAGCCAGTATGTGCATACCACCGAGCAAGACTCCGTGACGCTGGACGCTCATGGCGGAGCGACGCATAACCTGACTATCACTCTCAATTACCAGCAAAGAGGGCCTGTCTACGGCTTCGATACCTATGCCGATTATATTCGCGTCTATGCCCCCAGGAACGCTCAATTCATCAGCGGTGATGGTTTCGACACAGGGAGACCGCTCTGCAGACCTAGATCAAAGGGGCGTTCAACACCTGTACCGACGGGGTGCAGCCATTATAGTTCATCCTTTCCAAGCAGCGCTCGTTACTGTCCCAGTGGGAATTATTCTCTTGGCTTGCGGGGCGGATTCAATACACCCTGGGTGATCGATAGCCTTGGCTCACCAACAGCACTGAGGAGCGATTTAGCGGGTCGCGCGATGTGGGGAGGTCTCACGGAGACGCCGAAGAACTGCATCTCCTATATCTCACTTTCATGGTATGTTCCCCACGTGGTAAAGAAAGTGAATGGACAACCTTCGTACACTATTCTTATCCAGAAGCAAAGCGGCTACAGCCCCACTATTGATCTGAGCATCAACGCCAGCGCCATCAAAGGGTTGAAATCTTTCAGCTTCCACGGTGACATTAATGTCGACAAAGCATTTACACTGACACCGCCGCCAAAGAAAAATTAAGCACTTCCTGACCTTTTTGGGCCATTTACAAGTGTGACACACTATGTTACACTGCGAATAAGGTTTCGGGCCACGAAGGTGATACCAACCGCTATTTCATTTGCTTGGTTGTTCTACAAGGAAGGTGCTCTATGGCTAGCTGGGAAGATGAACTGGCAGTGCTACTCCGTGAGCTAGGGGTGACGTTGGAAGAACCCAGGACTCACCTCGGACCGACATACGTACATGAAGACCATCAACAGGAGATACTTCCCTTTCGAGAGAAGAAAGACTCCAAACGGCAAACGCAGTCCACAGATGCATTCATCTGGGGGAGAGCAAGTAATAGCAGCATAGATGAAGATGAGGATGCCTGGTTAAGTGATCTCCGCTTAATGCGTCGCGAAGTTGAGTCCATTGTCATACAAGTAGTTCGCCTGATGCAGCGTGGTGATCTTGATCCATCGCTCAAAGAGGATGTATTGGTCGTCTTACGTGCGTTACGCCGCCGTGCATCGGTAACGCAACAGGCTGCAGCCAGCGATGCTGCCTATTTAGAGTTTGCCGCTGCCATGCTTCACTTCTGTCGCCTCGTGCTGCGATTGAGTGAGGCCGCCACCGAAGAATAATAGCCGATGTGAAACGAGCAGGGAAGAAGGGTGGGGACGCTTGAGTCGCCCGGCGTCCTGTTCCCCTGCCCGCCATGGGCGACGCAAGCGTCCCCACTCCACTGCGCCCCTCTCCCGCCCCTACGACTGTGACGGTCTGCCCCGGCCAAATTTCATGGCATATAGTGTAATAAGAGCCATTCCTTTCTTGACATAGAGTGACGTAACCTGACATACTATAACCGGAAGATAGACAGGTCTGTTGCAAAGGCGCGACAAATCGCGCCTATTTCTTTGTCACACCTTTTAGCGTGTTTCCCTATTTTCGCCCAGAAGGATCAACAGGCCTTTAGCGGACAAAGCACATGGAGGAGTTAGAATATGAAAAATGAACATTTGCATACTAAAACAAACACTGGTCGCTGGTTGCGCGTAGGTCTTCTTTCACTGACCTTCTTCGCCTCCATCGCTTCGAACATCATGTATTTTTTGCGTAAGCGTCAAGAAATGCTATTCACTACAGCGACAGATACTGCCCAGCGCGCCGGTATGAATACGACCATAAAGCAGCTGAGCGCAACTGGCCGTGACTGGAGTTATGGTCTATTTAAGCGCGGGGGTCAAGTTACACGCGATTTGACCGAACGTGGCAGCCAGGTCAGACACGTACTGGCCGATCGTGGTGGTCAGGTAACGCGCGATTTAACCGAACGTGGCAGCCAGGTCACGCATGTAATGGCCGAGCGCGGCGATCAGCTCTTGCAGCCTCTTCGCAAGCGGAGCGGCACATTCTGGACGGTCCTGGGCTTTAGCCTTGGCATGGTTGCTGCTGCTGTTATTACGTTTGTATTGTTACGCAAACGCCTGGGTAAACAAAGTGCCGACGAGGAAGAAGGGCAGATCGAATTGCCGCAGCAGCAAAACTTGAATGGCGCAAGTAGCCTGGGACAAGAGCGGCCCGGAAAGCCTGCAGACGAAATCCTTCACCTGGACAATGAAGGAAACTCCGCAGCGACAATGCAGACCGTTGGCGTAAATAGCGCAAAAGCGGTCGAAGTCCCCGCAAATGCCGCTTTCGCAGGCGTTGTCGGTACAAAACGCTACTATCCTTTGGAGAAATTACCCGGCGAGAGCGCGCAAGAGACCATCTTCTTCGTCTCCGAGGATGAGGCGAGGGCGCAAGGCTATAGCGCGGCAGAGTAGTCCATAGGGAGAAAAGATAGCAAGGAAGAAGGAACATGGAGAATCATGTTTCTCCTTCCTTGCTATTTATTTTTATACTGCTCAGGTACCTGCCCCTCGACAAAGCCCTCGTTCACAATGCCCCGATTGACAAGATATTGTAGAAATTCCAACTTCTGATCCGGCGTTGGCGAAGGTGGTGGTCCTTCTGAAAATAAAGAGTTAGCATTCTCGGAAATGTCTTCAGCTATTGGCGAAGAATCATTGGGAGGGGTAATTGATAAAAGTGCTGGTGGTTGCGGCGGATCAACCTTTTCAATGGAGGGTGGAGTTGCCTGAACGACACGCTCTGGCCATTCATCTATGGTTGAGAGACTTGTCTGGCTCGTTTCACCCTGTCCAACAATAAGAGGAGCAACACCAGAATGGGGAGGAGCTCCATCATTTGTTGAGCGGAAAATGGATTCCTGCGCAGCGCCTTTGTTCAAAAGGTTTGTTGCTTGAGCATATTGGCGCTCATGTTGCTTCTTCCAGGGCCACCACCCAAACAGCTTAGTTAACCAGCGTTTGATCCCTTGCGTGAGCATGGTATTTCTTGCCTTTTTGTAGGGACGGCCACTCTAGCCATCCATAGCAATCACGCACTCAAAATCCAGCGGTTCACTCAGGTACCAGGTGAAATAGGTACCAATGAAGATTATGGAAATATAGTAGCACATAGTCAGGCACTCGTCAAACTCACTTGCAATTTTCCGCTCGACGTGCCATAATCAATACGGACGGGGCGATGCAAGAAGGCCTTATGTGGACTGTTTATGTACGTCCTCTCTTCTTTGGACAAGATTCTTTAGGTCTTACTCTGCAAGGCGTTAGAAACTACTGAAACGGAAAGAAAGGCAGGTGTCGGACATGCAGGAAGACGTTCTTGGAACCCGACGTACCGCCATCTCGGAAACATATGTCAATTGTGCAAGATGTAACAAGATAACACGATTACGTGATGCCCGTGTTATCCAGAGTGACGTGCTTTCCGATAGCAATTCTGAGTTTGAATATCTCTGCCCAGAATGCCAGAAAGCCCTTGCAAATGGAGAAACAGACTTGCCTATAACGTAATCCATTTTTCTCCTTCGAGCACATTCACGACAAAAGGCAAAGGTCAAAGAGCAAAATATCCTGTACTTTGTACCTTTTGCCTTTTTCGTTCGCAGGGTATTTATCCTTTGGGGAGAGAAATAGGGAAAAATACGTGGGAGATCCAACATCCCCCGGGAACAACAATCCCTAAGCACCCCGATGGTACGTATATATTAGAGGGAACCAACTATGCATATTCGCTATCGGTATGTGACCTACCGTTATACAGATGGATCGCAGCAACAACTGGACCGTCACTACCGTCAACTTTTACATGATGCTTTACGACAAAGCCACCAGTCTATTCTTCAACGTTCAGCAACATGGCGACCCCTGGCTGACATACGCGAGTCAGCAGAGATGATGACTATCAAAATAGAACTCGCGGGGATGAGAGAAGAAGAAATCGAGGTGACGCTGTATGAAGATGCTCTTGTGATAAGTGGTGAAAGGCACGACGATCCCGCACGTAGTGAAAACCTGTACTATGATGAAGCACAAATTCGCTATGGGCCATTTCGCGTTGAGGTGCTTATTCTCTCTCCCATTGATAGAGATAACATAAAGGCACGTTACGAAAATGGTTTTTTATGGGTTGACCTACCAAAAAAGATGCCTGAGAGCATTTCAGAACGTGTTCAAATACAGCCGAGCACCACAAAACAATAGCCGAAGAGAGCGAGTGAATATTACCTGTATTGAGTGAGAAGAATGCTATGGAAAAAGAACATATACAACCCGAAATAGAGCACGAGGATCAGCCGGAAGCAATAAAGCCCGCCGCTGCTCCAGGTGAAGATAACCACACCGATGATGAAAACAAACAGCCTCCTGCTGGCGAAACACCAGACGGTACCTCCTTGCCCCAGGACAAAGAGCCAGGCGATCAAAAGCCTGGAGAAGAAGAGGCGGAGGAACGGCAAAGCTCAGAGGAAGAGGAGCGTTTGACTATCCCCGATGTGCTGCCAGTTTTACCGCTCAAAGATATCGTCATTTACCCTTTCGCAGTGCAACCGCTCGGTGTAGGCCAGGAGCGTTCTATTCGCCTGATCGATGACGTCATGCGCGGCGATCGCCTGGTCGTATTGGTAGCACAGAAATCAGCCGAGACGGAGCAGGCTGGCATGGATGATATCTTCAAAATTGGCACAGTGTCGCGTGTTGCTCGTATGATCCGTATGCCCGATGGCACTATTCAGATTATTGTGCAGGGCCTTGAGCGGGTGGAGATCGGCGAACTGGCGCAAGAAAAACCCTACCTGGCCGCCCACGTTACGCTGAAGCCGGATACGCAGGAAACTGACAACGAAACCGAGGCCATTAAACGTAACGTCGTCAGCTACTTCCAGCGACTGGTCGCCCTGGTCCAGAATGTACCCGAAGGGGTTGCCGCCGCCACGCTGAACCTGGAAGAGCCGCGCCAGGTTGTGTACGTGATTGCCACCTTCATGCAGATGGAGCTTGAACTGCGTCAGAAATTGCTTGAACTCGATTCTGTACGCGCCAAGTTGGAAAACCTCAGCAACTACCTATCGCATGAGCTGGAAATATTCGAGCTTGGCAAGAAGATTCAGACAAGCGCGCAGGAAGAAATGGGCAAAGTACAGCGCGAATACCTGTTGCGCGAACAGCTCAAGGCTATTCAGCGTGAACTTGGCGAGGAAAGCGAAGAGCAGGCCACTGCCAACGAGCTACGCCGCAAAATCGATGAAGCGAAGATGCCAGAGGAGGCGCTGAAAGAAGCAAACCGTGAACTTTCACGGCTTGAGAAGTTACCCACTGTCTCACCTGAATATAGCATCATTCGCACATACCTCGAATTGCTAGCAAGCCTGCCCTGGTCTAAGAGCACCGGCGAGAAGATCGATGTGCCCCACGCACGCCAGGTGCTTGACCACGATCATTACGACCTGGAAAAGATCAAAGATCGCATCCTCGAGTACCTGGCAGTGCGCCGCTTGAAGGAAGAGCGCGTTGCTGAGCGTCTCCAGCAGGAAGCTGAGGCGGCTTCCGAGGGCGCTGACTCAGAAGGAATCAGGCCGACACAGCCATTGCAATCAGATGAGGCCACACGGCAGATCAATCGCGAGCCGATTCTCTGTTTTGTCGGCCCTCCTGGGGTTGGCAAGACATCGCTTGGCCAGTCAATCGCCAGGGCGCTCGGACGAAAGTTCGCCCGCATGTCGCTTGGCGGCATTCGCGATGAGGCCGAGATTCGCGGTCACCGCCGCACCTATATCGGCGCCATGCCTGGACGCATCATACAGACGCTGCGCCGCGTGGAGGCCAATGACCCGGTGATCATGCTGGACGAGGTTGATAAGGTCGGCGCTGACTGGCGCGGCGATCCCTCCTCGGCCTTGCTGGAAGTGCTTGACCCTGAGCAAAACTATAACTTCCGTGATAACTACCTGGATCTCGCTTTTGACCTGTCCAGGGTGATGTTTATCGCCACAGCCAATTCCCTGGAGACAATTCCGGCGGCTTTGCGCGACCGTATGGAGATTCTGGAACTCTCAGGCTATACCGAAGAGCAGAAACTGCATATCGCGCGCAATTACCTTTTGCCCAAGCAGCTTGAGGCCAATGGGCTAAACAAAGACGAACTGACCGTTGATGATGATGCCTTGCGCCGTATTGCCCGCGACTATACGCGCGAGGCGGGCGTGCGTAACCTGGAACGAGAAGTTGGTTCGCTCTGCCGCAAAGTGGCGAAGCAGATCGCGGAGGGCAGGAAGACACCTATTGCCGTAACAGCCGAACACATTCCCGAGTACCTCGGGCGACAGCGCTTCTTCGAGGAAGCGGCTGAACGCATTGACCGCCCTGGTATTGCCACCGGGCTGGTGTGGACAGCTGTGGGCGGTGAGATCATCTTCATCGAGGCTGCCGCCATGGCAAGGGCAACTGGGTGACGTTATGAAAGAGTCAGCTATGGCGGCCCTGAGCTACGTACGCTCCAACGCCGTAGCTCTTGGCCTTCCTACCAATGTCTTTGAGGATCAGAGTATTCATATCCACGTGCCAGCAGGCGCAATCCCTAAGGATGGACCATCGGCAGGCGTGACTATGGTCACCGTGCTGGTCTCGCTGGCAAGTGGACGTAATGTTCGTTCCGATGTTGCTATGACGGGTGAAATCACCTTGCGCGGCAAAGTGATGCCCATTGGTGGCATCAAAGAGAAGGTGCTGGCAGCGTATCGTTCAGGGATTCGTACTGTCATTCTACCCAAGAAGAACGAGATGGATCTGATGGAAAACCTGCCCAAAGAGCTGCGCGATGAGATGCACTTTGTCTTCGTCACCGAAATTCGCCAGGTGCTCGATGCCGCGCTTGAACCCGCGAAGCAGGATCACAAGGCGAAAGCCACAGAGACCGCCAACGGCCACGAACGTCCGAAGAGACGGAAGATCGAGAAGGTCGCGGCAGCACAGGCGCAGGAAGTATAGATGGATGGTGCTGAATTATGCTAAACCGACGTTTGGCATAATTCAGCACCATCCATCTATTTTGCGCTTACCAGCGCAACCTCTCTTTCAAACTGACAAACCGGTGGCTCCCAATTACAAGGTGATCTACTAACTCAATATCTAGAAGCTTTCCCGCCTCAACCAACTGCTCGGTAACCTGGATATCCTCAGGCGAAGGCGTCGGGTCTCCACTGGGATGATTGTGACAGATGATCACGGCAGGACAGTTGCGAATAATGGCCTGGCGATATATTTCCGCTGCGCGCAGGACCGAGCTGTTGACCGTGCCCTGGTAGCGGCTGAAATTCTCCATGACCTGGTTTTTCGTATCCAGGACTAAAATCCGCATCTGCTCATGATCCAGATACATCATCTCCGGCATGACAAGGTTGGCCGCGTCAGCAGGAGATTTAATTTGATATTTTTCATTATCTTGCAGCATACCCAGCCGCCGACCCATCTCCAGGGCAGCCTTCAGTTGTGAGGCTTTGGCTTCTCCCAGTCCATGCTCCGTACATAGTTCGCTAAATTCTGCGCGCATCAGGCCGCTGAGACCGCCGTATTTCGCCAGTAACTTGCCGGCTAACTCGATCACGTTGTCGCGCGATGTGCCGGTGCGCAAGATAATAGCCAGCAATTCCGCTGTTGAGAGTGCCTTGGGACCATAGTGTTGCATCATGGATGGTGGGGTGGTATTCGAGTTTGACGAGGGCAAGTTTACCAGAGGCTTTTTCGACGGTAGGCATCATAGGGGGCCTCTCCTTATTTTATAGAGTGGTTTGCTGAACCTTATATACACCTAATACGTGGAAAAAGCAATGGGTGCAGTATCTCTTATCCCAAACTTGCGCTACCTGTCAGCACAAGGCTATTGCCGGCAGCGCAGGGGAGTTGTGCGTTGGGGCCAATCGCTGCCCGCGTCACGGTAAACTTGCCAGCCAGCGCACCATTCAGCTTCGAGTTCAATGTCTGCTGGATCTGCTGATTGTAGCTGTCATACGGGAATGTGAATAAATTTAGGATGGTAATCGTCGTACTCAACACGTGTACAGCCAGATTTCCTCCTGCCGCTGTCGGTGCTACCGTCGTTGTAGCCGTACCAATTTTGCCCCAGAACGAGTCGTAAATATCCGAGTTGATAACCAGGTTGCTCCCCTGCACACTAATGTTGATTTTTTTTGCTGTCGTACTGGTATTGATGTGCAGGTCTCCGATGCTTTCGCCTATCGAGGCCAAAGATGAGGCCGGAAGTTCTACGTAGGCGTTCGTATTTGTTGAGGGCGTGTTACGTACCTCGCGCGGGCTGGCGAAGACGTTCAATGCCGTGTTTTGTTGAACCTGCGTTTGTGCATGCCCCAGAGCAATAGGGAATTGCAGTTTTACCGCCAGGGCAGCATCGCCACATGCAGACGTCGTATTGATACTATTAAGCTGACCGAGGGGAATCTGGAAGGTTGCCAGTGGCCCATTGACCAACGTAGGACTACCATTGATCGGCTTTGCGCTGACCTGTATCGTTGACGAATCAAGCACACTGAAGCTCACCAGCATACTGGAGTTAATTGGTTGTGGGTCACCAGGATAGAGGCTGATACGCAATGACGTCACCAGCCCACCCGGTTGCGTCGTAAGCCCGGTTAACGTGGCAGAGGGCTGGATGAGCGTAGTTGCCATTTGCAGCGCCCAGCCCTGATCTTGCCTCGGCAGAGTACTCACCAAATTGTTGATAGCGTTGTTGAACGCCCCGGGAACATGCTGATCGATACGGTTCTGAAAGAGCGGTACCAGCGTACCTGTTGTAATGTACATGCTTGCGCCAACAGGTGTGGCATTATCCAGTCGTTGTGCTGCATGAACAGCTCTGCTGCTCGTCGCGCTTACCGGTGTCACCACCAGGCTCAGCATGAGGGCTGACAGCAACATGACCCAACCAGCCTGAACATAGCGTCTGTATTTCGACTGTCTCATCTATCTTCATCTCCTCGTGAAACCTTCTTAATGCGGTAGAAGTTTATTGAGATCGATCGGGCCTTTGAAGCAGAATGGTACCGGCGTCGGTTGCGCTGCTATGCCCTGAATGGGAGGTGCCTGGATCAAAAGTACAAACATTTCTGTTCCATTGGCACACCCGATTGACTTACTGGTGTGTACAGAGATGAGTTTCACACCCTTGAATTGACCATGCAGCGCCGGCATAAGCGAGCTAATCAACAGCTCGTTCACAGCCTTCCCCATGCTCGCGGCTGCCGCCGGGCCAGCGTCTATGCCGTCGCGTTTAAGGTGCAGCACGTGGATTTGAATGTTTTGCTGTTTATCGATGCCAAGGACGCCATCCATTTCAACCGGCATGACCCGGTGAATACCGTTTGCGTCAATGTGCAAGTTCAAGCTCATGATCACTCCATCTCCTGGAATGGGCATGACCTTCATGTCGGTCAATGCGCCTTGCTTCATTCCCATTTGCGAGACAAAGAGTGAGGTGAGCGCCGTCTGATCGAGGGCAAGCTGAATCATACGCGGGCCGGAAATAGGCGTCGCAGTTGCCGGATTCATTGGATGCGCTGAAGTAGGAGGCGAAGCGGGTGCTTGCCACAGAAAGGCTGCAAATACTCCTGTCACGACCAGCAACACGACTAACATGAGGCTCGCCGCCGCTATAATCAAACGCCGCCGCTTCCTGGGATTGCGTCCAATATTACCACCATTGCCTCCATTGCCTCCATTCCCATTGATTGGCGGCAGTGGTGGCTGAGCCAGTTCTGTAGGTGGTGCAGGGTCTTTCGAAACATCAGCCGCGGCGACGACCGTGACTACCACGGTGTCGGCTTCGTGTGGATCAGGTGCGGCATTGCTATCCGGCACAAGCTGCTCAACCACCGCAGCCTTGCGGCCCCATAAGAAGAGGGCGGGAATAGTGGCAATCAGGCAGAGCGCCATGGCGGTGAAAAATACGGCACTGTAGACGGTATGTGCAGATTGAATAATATGAGCGGCATAGCCCCTTGACCAATCCGCAAACTGCGCAGTCGTCGCCGTGAGGGGAAGCGAAGGATAGGTCGAGACCAGTTGTTTGAAGTATGCCAGAGCCCAGGACGTCAACGCGGCCAGCCCCAGCATCATGCCCACCATACGCAGCGAGGTGACGATGGCGGAACTCATACCCGCTTGCCTGGCTCTTACTGCATTGATCGCTGTCGTGCCAATAGGGGCAATCACCAACCCAAAACCAAAACCGGCCGTGACTGTACTGATAGTGATCTGATTCCAGTCGACGTGGATAGGCCAGCGACTCATCAGGTAAAAGCCGGTCGCTGTAAAGAGCAGCCCCACCACTCCTGTAAAACGGCAGGTAATGCGGCCACAGAGCCAGCCACCTAACAATGCTCCCAGCGGGATCATGGCGGTGAGACGCAGCAGTGCAAGCCCACTATCAAGCACCGGGCGTTGTAATACGGTATCGACAAAGATGGGAATATCGGCCATCGCAATAATCAGCGCAGCCCCTACAAAGAGGCTTACCAGCGACGCCGCGCCAAAGGGAAGGCGTTTGAAAAGCGATAAATCTACTACCGGCCAGCGTACTTTTCGCTCGACCAGTACGAAGGCTAGCAGGAGAACAATGGCCAGGCCAATGGCGATCGGATTATTTTGTGGAGCAGGGGCGTTGGCGGGGGTTGGCCCAAGGTCGGTGCCTTGCTGAGCCAGGCCAAGGCTCAGGCAGGTCAGCGCTAAACCGAGTAGAACCGTACCAACCCAGTCGATACCTTCGCGTAGGCGCGACCCGCCGGGAATCAATCTCCAGGCCGTGATCATCAAACCAATAACGATAGGAACATTGAGATAGAAGATATATTGCCAGCCAAATTGCTGTACGATCACCGCGCCATAGAGCGGGCCAATAACCCCACCAGCCTCGGTGGCAGCGCCTATGACACCCAGTGCCAGCGCACGCCGCTGTTCTCCATAAAAATCGCCCGCGATGGCCATCGCCACCGGTACAACCGCGCCACCACCAACCGCCTGGATAAAACGTGCGGCAATCAGCCAGATCAATCCTGGAGAAGAAGTATCAATGTTGAAAGCGTTTAAAAAGCCCAGATCCCACATTTGCCCAAAGACAGGAGCAAGCCCGCAGAGAATAGAACCTATGCCAAAGATGCTCAGGCAGAGTAAAAAGATACGCCGCCGCCCATAGATATCAGAGACGCGTCCCATGAGCGGCATGGCAATCACAAAACCGAGCAGGTACGCGCTGATAATCCAGGCCGCGTGATCTAGTTTGGTCACTCCGATATTCAAGTCGTTTGCAATAGGTGGCAGCGCCGTCACTACCACTGTCTGGTCCATCGCCGTAAAAAAGACGCCGATACAGGCTATGGTCAGAGCACCAAGGGCAATGCCTTTCCCGCCCGCCTGTGGCTGCGCGGGCGTGGTGATCTTTTTGAAAGAGCTTGTCACCTGGGTGCTCAATGATGGGTGATGGAGAGCGCCTGTAGCAGCACCACCAGAACTATCTGGAGCCTGCGAAGTGCTAACAACATCTCGCTTGCGCAGGCTTGAAGTTGTCTCTTTGTCGTCTTCTAATGTGTACATCTTCTCCCCGGTCCAGATGAAAGATGGATAATAACTGTATCAGTAGGGCGCTGAGATGAAAGATCGATGATCAATGAAATAAGCTTCCCCAAATCTGGTCTATTGATTTGCCTTGCTGAAACAAATCAACGTAATGTAGGAAGGCTTTGGGGGTAGGCAGTTATATTTTTTCCAGTTTGGCGAAATCCATGCTCAACCGCTTTTTGCCTGTCTTCCCCTTGAACTGTACCTCCACAAACTCAGTGTTCTGCTCCATCTCGCTTTTGAGAATGACGCCCTCACCGAATTTATCGTGCCGTACCCTATCACCAGGCTTGTACTGCTGCTCCTTCGGCTTGTCAGGTTGCGGCGCGGGCCGTGGTGGTAAATTTTTTCCCGAGGGGGCTGATGGTGGCACAGTCGGCGATGAGTATGAGCCGGTACGTGGCGCCCAACTCGGAGGGATGATGCGGCCTGGTTTTGCTGCGCTGTTCCCGCCAAAGGTGTTGCTTTTGCCACTACCAAATGTTCGTCCAGTATCGCGCGAGTAGCCCTGGTCCTGGTTGTAGTCGTTGTATTCGTCGTCATCCCAATTCGTACTGCGGCGTTGTGTCGTACGCGGGCTTGTTTGTGAGCGCGTGCCACCTGTCTCACGCGTACTGGTACTCGTAGTAGTCGCGGGATTGGCTATCAAGGACGACGGGATATCGTCCAGGAAACGCGATGGCTCGGTAGAGTGGCTCTCGCCGAAAAAAGAACGGCGGTAGGCGCGCACAAGGTAGAGACGGCGCATAGCACGAGTAAAGCCAACATAGGCCAGGCGCCGCTCCTCCTCCAGTTGCTCCGGTTTGTCTACAGAGCGCGAATGGGGCAGCGAGCCTTCATCCATCCCAACGATAAAGACGACGGGATACTCCAGTCCCTTGGCGGCATGCAGGGTAATCAGGGTTACCGCGTCATTGTTCTCTTCCTGAATCAGCTTGCCGTTCTCGCCCGTTTGCGTCGTATCCGCGCCGCCCACCAGGGCGACATTCTCCAGGAACAGCTCAAGCGCGATGCGTGTTTCAATTTCAGAATAGTCTTCGGCGACCCGGCGCAATTCCAGCACGTTGGCCCAGCGATCCAAATCAGTACCGGCCTCGCCGCGCAGTTCGGGTCCATAACCGCTTTTCTCCGCGATTCTATCGAGCAGTTCAGGCAGCGCCAGCTCATCTATGGCATTGTTGAGATCGGCCATCAAGCGCCCGAATTCAGCCAGGGCATTTTTGGCTGCTTTCCCCAGCGTGGGATGCTGCTCCACCTGTTGAATAGCCTGGTAGAGTGTCACGCCTTTTTCTGTCGCCCACTGCTGCAGGTCACCAACTGTTTTCGGGCCGATCTTGCGATTGGGCACATTGATGATACGTTTGAGGCTTAACTCATCGTGCTTATTCAGCAGCAAGCGCAGGTAGGCCACCATATCCTTGATCTCTTTGCGCTCATAGAACTTGCGGCTACCGATGACCTTGTAGGGAATATTCGCGCGCAGGAATTGTTCTTCGATGGCGCGTGACTGTGCATTGGTACGATACATCACGGCCACATCGCCACGCTTCTCAATCTCTCCTCGGGCGAGCAAGCGCGTGATTTCGCGAGCGGCGAACAGCCCTTCCTCTTCTTCGTTATAGGCCTCGTAGACGGTGATTTTCTCGCCCGTGCCTAATGCCGTCCAGAGCTTCTTGTCCTTGCGCGACCTGTTGCGCCGCACCACGTTCTGGGCCGCGTCGAGAATAGACTGAGTGGAGCGATAATTCTGCTCCAACATGACGATCTTCGTGCGCGGAAAATCCACCTCGAATTGCTGTACATTCGCGGAGCTAGCCCCGCGCCAGCTATAAATCATCTGGTCATCGTCGCCCACGACACAGACATTCCCCAGCCCCTCGTGTCTATCGCTCGTGCCATACCCCAGCAGGCGTATCAACTTATATTGAGGCAGGTTGCAATCCTGGAACTCATCGACGTGGATATACTGCCAGCGCAACTGGTAGCGGTGCAAGACATCCCCTTCACGCCGCCACAATTGTTCGGTGAGCAGCAGCAGATCATCAAAATCGACGCTATTATTGGCACGCAACAGTTTTTGATAGACTTTGTAGACGCGTGCCGCCACTTCTTCAATGTATTTTGCCGCCTGCTCGGCCATTTGTTCAGGGACCAGCAGGTCATTCTTGGCACGCGAGATCAGCGCCTGCATGGTAGCAGGTTTGTACTGCTTTTCATCCAGATTCAAATCTCTCACCGCTTGTTTTACCAGCACGGTCTGGTCGTCGGTATCAAGAATGACGAAAGACTTATTGAGTCCCAGTGGAGCGAGATAATCTGCTTCAATGCGCAGAACACGAGCGCAGATGGCATGGAAGGTGCCGATAGTCATCTCTTTGGACTCGTTGACACCCACCAGTTTCTCCAGCCGCTCGCGCATCTCTTTCGCGGCCTTGTTGGTAAAAGTAACCCCGAGGATGCGCCAGGGTGAGATATGCTCATGCTGTACCAGGTAGGCAATGCGGTGAGTGATGACGCGGGTCTTGCCGCTCCCGGGTCCTGCCAGAATAAGCAGCGGCCCCTCTGTCATTGTCACGGCCCTCTTTTGCGGCTCATTGAGTCCAGCCAACAAATCTATGTGTTCCATCATCACCTATCTCCAACAGATACTATTTGAGGCGTGACCTTCGTCGCGCTTACTTGCATGTTCAATCCCTGGTATTGTATCACAGGTAGAGGCGATGGAATAGCGGTAATGGTTCTGGGTCTTATGGCTGCAGGTTACGAATGAGCTGTATCAGGTGTACCAGTCCGCGTGTGAGCTAGCGGTCTTTTTCTCAAACAGAATGTCAAGAGTTTCAAGTGTTTCAGATGTGCTCGGTATTTTGGGTAGATAGCGCGCAAATTGCGCGCTATTATTTTGGAGTTGCGGAGCTTACTACGAGATATTTGAGATGGCAATCTGTTATTCCTTTGGTAAGCTGTCTCCAGGAAAACTTCGGCAAACATGCATTTCATAGACCAAAACTCCTGCTTGTACAGCAGGGTCTTCGTCCATGATCTTTTTGACTTCTTCGACATTCGCATTAAAAATTCCCACACCTGCGACATTACTTCCATCGGAGATTGGACACACAATCGATAATACTCCATCTGCGCGGAGGGCAAAATTTCTTCGTCCGTGTTCCAAAATGATGGTTTCGACTCCCACCTCATTCATCTTTGGTCCAATCTTCAAAATCACGATGCAATACTGCCTGGTAGTGGACCTCATTTGCCGCATAAACTCATCGGTAATGGCGGTCTTATAGTTATCCAAAAGCATCTCTTATCTCCTTATGTTCTTTCAAGGTGAAAACAAAAAGTTTCGTTCAGACACGGGGGGATTTCAATTTATGAAAGGCCCCTCTCGTCTTATTCTAATCTGGATAGATCAAGACGGAAAGATGGCACTTCACAACTTGACTTTCGAACGCATAACCTGGTTCATGGTCCGATTTGGTGTATCGATAGACTAATGTGCTTTTCTTGTAGTTTGACGAATAACTTGAATCTTACGCAACCTCGCTGATGGCTCATAAAGCAACCTTGCTGATCAAAAATGTGCTATACTAAGAGATTGAACAATTTTTCCAGATTTCTCCTTATACACGATCGACC
>WNGN01000528.1_pt1 | contig 23432 bp, 18 predicted proteins | sample 5400561 | NCBI WGS metagenome assembly WNGN01 (sample SAMN13153379, study PRJNA577476) | soil metagenome | isolation source: 115 cm soil or saprolite under Garry oak tree replicate 2 | place: USA:California | collected 2016-06-15 | reverse complement strand
CGGGCGCGCTGCCTGAATGGTCGTTGATTTCGTCGATCGAGCCGTCGCCGCACGACGCCGGGACCGCCTACGTCGCGGCAACGCGCTACAAACTCGACGACTTCAAACCGTACATCCTCAAGACGACCGACTACGGCAAAACGTGGCGCAGCATCACCGGCGGGATCCCGGCCAATCACTTTATCCGCGTCGTGCGCGAGGATCCCGCGCGACGAGGGGGGGGCCTGCTCTACGCCGGCGGCGAGTTCGGCGTATACGTGTCGTTCGACGACGGAGGCCATTGGCAGTCGTTGCAGCGCAATCTCCCCGTCGTGCCGATTCACGACCTCGTGATCAAGGACAACGATCTCGTCGCGGCGACGCACGGCCGCTCGTTCTGGATCCTCGATGACCTGACGCCGTTGCAGCAGCTGGCCGACTCCGTCTCGGGCGCGACCCGTTTCCTCTATACGCCGCGCACGGCGTACCGCATGGGTCTGGGTGGCGGCTTCGGCGGTGGTGGTGGGGGAGGACCGACCGGCGTCGGCCGCAACGCGCCGGGTGGTGCGGCGGTCTTCTTCTTTCTCAAGACCGCGCCTGACTCCACGACGGACGTCCGGCTCGACCTCCTGGACAGCCGCGATTCGGTCGTGCGGCGCTTCACGCCGAAGCCGCGGGCGCCCACCGACTCGCTCAAAGTCCACGCTGGGATGAACCGGTTCGTGTGGAACCTGCGGTACCCCGACGCCAGTCGCTTCCAGGGCATGATCTACTGGGCGGGGGGGACGGCGGGGCCGGTGGCGGTGCCGGGGACGTACAAGGTCCGACTCACCGTGGGTGACTGGTCACAGACGCGCGAGTTCACGGTGCGGCCCGACCCACGCGTGAAGACGACGCAGGAGGAATATCAACGCCAGTTCGACCTGCTCTTGCGCATCTCGGGCCGCGTGAGCGCCGCGAACGACGCGGTGCGGCGGATCCGCGAGGTACGCGAGCAGCTCGATGGCGCGGCCACGCGCGCCCGCGGTCTTCCGGGAGATGCCGGTCGCCGGATTGCGCAACAGGCCGACTCGATCAAGGGGCGGCTCGCCGCCGTGGAGGAGCAAATCTATCAGGTGAAGAACCGCTCAAGTCAGGATCCGCTCAACTACCCGATCCGCTTGAACAACAAGATCGCGTCGCTGGCGGGAGTGGTGGGGGGCGCAGAAGCCGCGCCGACGGCGCAGTCGGTTCAGGTGTTCGACGAGCTGTCGGCGGCGCTGCAGGGGCAGCTCGATAGGCTGAAAGCCGTGCTCGACGCCGACATTCCGGCGTTCAACCGGCTCGTGAAGGAGAGCGACGTCCCGGCGATCATCCTGCGGTGAGGGTCGTCTTATAGCCGATACCGCAGTCCCAACCCCACGCCGTAGCGCCAGGTGACTCGCCGTTCCAATTCGGACGGCAAGTCACCTGGGTCGAACCACGATTTCGAAAGGATCCCCTCAACTCGGATCGCGCCTGACAACCGGCGCGCGACCAGCCACTCGTACGCCACGGCTCCCAATGCACCAGCTCGCGAACGCATTTCCTGATCGCTCTTCCAGAGGTGGAGGGAGGGTCCCAGTTCCGCTCGTATCGCTCCGCTCGACCCTATCCCCACCACCTGGAAGTTCACGAGCAATTGTCCCTCCACCAGCTGCCCAACAGAATTGTCAGTGAGCGTCAAGTGGGGAGCTGCCGCTGTCAGCCCCACGCGCGCGTATGATGCCTGCACGCCAAGGCGTACCCGCCCGACGGCGCGGTCCATACGTACTCCGAACGTGGTTGCGTTCCCCGGCCGGAGTGTCGTTGGCCCGCCGCTGTCAGTCGCGGCGCGCGACGATCCACGATAATGAGTGGTGCTGATCTCGAATCCAACGTCCCACTGCGCGTCTGCGGGAGGCGCTGAGACGGCCACGAGAGCCAGTAACAAAAAGCCACCACGCATAATGTTGGTCCTCAATACATGACAAGGTTGATCCACCCGTTCGTGATGTTGTTGTCGCCTTTGACGAACCAGTTGTAACCCGGGTACGTTGTTCCGACGATATCATCTTCGACGGCCGTACCGACCAGGTCGTCATTGGTTTTGAAGAACGAAGCAATGGCCTCCCAGAGACTCTTACCAGCTTTGGCGTACTTATACGCCTTCTGGATCGGGCCACTGGAATCGTTGCCGGCCGTGAGCTGACCGTACAAGCTGTCCACGACCTGAAAGACTCGTTCGGCGCGTCCCACATCGGTCTTGATCTGACACGCGGTATCGTCGTCCTCGACCACGAACACCCGCAGATTCTGGTTCGGATGTGCCGCGTTGTACTGATCGAGCTGCGTCTTCGAAAACAGCAGCACATTTCCGGACCAATCGAGATCGTTTTGATCGAAGGTGTAAGGCCCGCCGGCGTGCTCACCGGCGCACTGATAGTCGTAGAGCGAGTCCGTCGTGCCCTTCTGCCCCAGCATGTGCACTTCAAATTCGGGTGACCCCTTCAACCAGCCTTCAAAGTCTTGCACGAAATGGCTTGTGGTCATATACAGACCGGGGGCTGGCGGAGGCGGGGGAACGACATCCCCGATGGTCCCGCCTCCCCCGCCGCTGCAATCGACGATGCATTCCTCCACCCGACTGGGGATGCTCGAGAAATCGGTCTCGACGGGCACGACGCCCAGGACCGGCGTGACCGGCGGCGTCTCGGGATCGAGCACGTGGCGGCGCCCAGTCGGATCGAAAGCGATCGGCGGGTCGTCGTCGGTCAATGCCGTCGCGACGAGGATGTTCTCGTCACCGGTCCAGGCAGCCCGGTGCGCGGGGACGGGGAGATATATCTCGAGCTCGATCGCCGCCTTCGCCTGCTCGGCGATGGACTCCTCACTTATGCCGTTCTCACTCGCGATCTGGCGCAGCGCATGCCCGCCGTTCGCGGCGAGAAAGGTCTGGAATTGGAGCTTGTGCTCGCGATACGGCGACGCGTCGAGCTGGGCTTTCAGGTACGCGCGGAACGCGGCGTTCCTGAGCCCCTTCGCGACGATCTTCGCGAGTGCCTCGGGCCGCTTCGACAGGGTGGCGAGTGAGGCGGCGGCTGGGACACCGCCATCCGGTTCGGTCACGGGCGCGCGATCGGTGCAACCCAGCACCGCCGCCAGCATGGCGACGGCAAGGATACGGTGCAACATGAGTCCTCCTGGTTAGGGTGGAGGCTCATTGTGGGGACTCGTGCGTGGAGGTCGGCGTCCTTTCCTTGCGACACGGCCCGGAAACACGCGAGATTCCCCGACCGTGCTTGCGATCTTGGTGGTTCTCGTTGCGGCGGACTCGACCTACTGGCAACAGCGGGTCGCATATTCGATCCAGGCGTCGCTCGATGAACCGAGCGGCGTGCTGAGCGGAAACGTGCGCATCACCTACGTCAATCAGTCGCCCGACACGCTACGGGATTTCTATGTGCACCAGTACCTGAACGCGTTTCGTCCCGGCTCGCGCTGGGCGGCGGTGGACTCGGCCGAAGGGCGCGTGCGCTTCCAGCACATGAAGGACCCCGACTACGCGTTCGAGCGGATCACGGCAGCGACGGTGATGGGCGAGTCGCGCAAGCCCGATTATCCGTACACGCCGGATTCCACCATCGCACATTGGTCGTTGCCACGCGCGCTCGCTCCGGGTGATTCGCTCGTCGTCGAGATCGCCTGGCAGGCGCGCCCGTCGACCTTGCCGCGACGGCAGGGCCGGCGGGGCAGGCGCTTCGATTTTGCGCAGTGGTACCCGAAAGTCGTCGTGTATGACAAGTACGGCTGGGAGGATCACCCGCTGTACCCCGCGGGAGAGTTCTACGGGGAGTTCGCTAGTTACGATGTCACCCTCGATCTGGCGGCCGATCAAGTCATCGGAGCGACGGGAGTCCCGGTGGAAGGTGATCCCGGCTGGGAGAAAGCAAACGCCAATCCCCGCATCCCGGTCGAGTACCAGCGGAATTACTACGACGCACGCCGCACGACGCACGCGTGCACGGCTGGTCAGGGCCGCAAATGCGTCCGCTTCTACGCTGACTCAGTCCATCATTTCGCGTTCTCGCTCAATCCCGAGTACCGCTACGAAGCGGGTCGCTACAAAGACGTCGTCGTGCGTGTCCTCTATTTGCCTGAAGACAGCGCGACCTGGGGCAAAGGCATCGCCGTGCGACGCACCGAAGCGGCACTCGGCTGGCTCGACTCGCTCTATGGGAAGTTCGCGTGGCCGCAGATCACGAACGTGCACCGCATCGAGGGCGGCGGCACTGAATTCCCCATGATGATCATGGACGGCAGCGCCGGCCTCGGCCTCATCGTTCACGAGCTGGGCCATAATTACACGATGGGCATTCTCGCCAACAACGAGTGGCGCGAGGGATTTCTCGACGAAGGATTCACGAGCTTCCAGACCGGGTGGTTCGCCGAGACACACGGCCAGCCTTCGGAGTATCCCGACATCGAGCGCGAGATCCTGTTCTGGGACCTCGACCGGTGGAGCCAGCCCGTCTCGATGGTCAGCGAGCGCTATCGCGACTTCGCCACGTACAACACCATGATTTACACCAAGGGCCAGCTCTTCTACGAGCAGCTGCGCTACATCGTGGGCGACGACGTGATGCGCCAGATCCTGCGCACCTACTACGCCCGCTATCGCCTCAGGCACGTGGACGAGAACGCCTTCCGCAGTGTGGTCGAAGCAGTCGCGCACATGGATTTGAAGTGGCTGTTCGGGCAATGGCTGCACGGCACGCCGCTGATCGACTACCGGCTGAGCAAGGTCGAGCGACACCGCGAGGGTAATCGCTGGCGCACCGTCGTCACGGTCGACCGCTTGGGCGACGGCTGGATGCCGGTCGAAATCGGCGACGGCGACACGGTGTTCGCGCGCGCGAGCGGCCAAGCGGAGCAGGAGCGTGTGGAATTCGTCACCAGCAGGAAGCCGAGACGGCTGGTGCTCGATCCCCGCCAGCGAGCGCACGACTGGAACGCGCTGAACAACTGGGAGAAAAGGGGCCTGTGGCCCGCCACGTCGCGGAGGAAAGGCGTCACACGCTTCGACAATCCGACCCGCACCGAATCCCGCCGCGACCGAGTGGTGACGGCCTTGCTGCCGCTCGCATGGTCCAACGACCACGGCGGATTCACCGGCGCGATACGCGGCCGCTCGAACTACCTGGGCCGATACGAGCAGAGCGTCGGCGTCTATTCGTACGCGTTCGACTCCGGCGCCACGCACCGGGAAGGGTACTACTTCCGCTTCGGCAACCCGGTGCGCCACGCGCTGCCGCGCACCGAGACCGGGGTGTCGGGGTGGTACGTCGAGGGCCGTGCGGGCGCGGCAGTCCACGTCGATCGCTCGCTGCGCCGGCATCTCACCTTTGGCGCCGACCCCCACGCCGGTTTCGATGCCATCTGGATGGCCGCCAACGACACCGGCTACGTGGATCGCCGGCTGTGGGAAAACGCAGGGACCGTCGAGGTCGGACCCTGGGGTTCGGTCGTGAGCCGGCACGGCGACCGAGTCTGGCGGGCCCGAGGGAGCGTCCGTGGCGGTGTCGTGTATCGCAATCCGGGGCCCGGCCAGCAGTTCTCCAGGCGCTACGACGTTGAGGGGTTCGCGCGCGCGACGGCCGAGGTCAGCGTGCGCACGCCGTTCATTCTCAAGACGACCCTGGGTGCCCGAGTCTTCGGCGGCGCTTACCTCGCGCAGGACGCGCCGGCGCTGCAACGTCGCATCATGCTGGCTGGTGCCGATCCCTACGAGACCTTCACGAACCCGCTGCTGCGCAGCCGTGGCGCCCTCCTCGTGCGTCCCGATTTTCACTATCACGCGCCCGGCGATGCCAACCTGCGGGCCTTCCGGCCCGACCTGGGCGGGCGCTGGGCGGTTGCCCTGAACATCGAAGGCTCCAAGCGGCTCGGGGGGGGACTGTTCGCTGATGCGAGCGTCGCCGCGTTCGTGGATGCTGGGCTGGTCGATCCGACCGCCGTTCCATCCTCGCCGAGCGGCAAGTCGTTCACGACCTTGTACGATGGCGGAGTGGGGCTCGTCCTCCGCCCCCACATCAACGAGCTGGCCTGGACGATGCGCTTCGAGGTGCCGTTCGTGGTGAATCGCTGGAATTACGCTGCCGACGCGACCGACCAACGGTTCGGGTTTCGCTGGCAGGTCAGCCTGGAGCCGAGCTTTTGAACGACCGGCGCGCGTTCTTTCAGCAAACTATCGGTAAGGTGCTCAACGAGGTCGCGAAGCGCGCCGAGGAGCGCGTCGCCCCGAAGCGCTGGTTCCGCCCGCCCGGCGCGGCACCGGAAGTGGCGTTCGTCGCCGCCTGCACGCGTTGTGGCGACTGCATCGACGTCTGCCCCGTGCACGCCATCCTCAAGATGCCGGCGAACAGCAGCGGTCTGGCGGCGGGAACGCCCTATCTCGATCCGACGACGCGCGCGTGCATCGCCTGCGAGGACATGCCGTGTGCCGCTGCCTGTGAGACGGGTGCCCTCACGCGCGTGCCGTGGGAACAGGTGCACATGGGCATCCTCGAGTTGGACCCACAGCGCTGCATCACATTTCAGGGCACCGAGTGTGGCGTCTGTGCGCGCGCCTGCCCAATCGGCGAGAAAGCCCTCGCGCTCGACGACCGCGGCCATCCCGTACTCAAGCCGGAAGGCTGCGTCGGCTGCGGGGTATGTGTGACGGCATGCGTGACCGTGCCGTCGTCACTGAAATTGAGGTTGGCGTGAGCGGGGGCGGGCTCCCTTACCGGGTCGAGAAGCCCTGGGGATACGAGCTTATCTGGGCGAAAGCCGACCAGTACGTCGGCAAGATCCTGCATATCGAGCCGGGCCACGTGCTCTCGCTGCAGTATCACAATAAGAAGGATGAGTCGATCTACGTTCTCTCCGGCGAGATCATCCTGCGGATCCAGCACGGCGAGACGCTGATCGAGCGGCGCGCGCGCGCGGGTGAAGCATTTCACATTCCTCCCAAACAGATCCATCAATTCGAGGCCGTCGTTGTGACCGATCTACTCGAAGCCTCCACGCCCGAGCTGGACGACGTCGTCCGGCTCAAAGACCGCTACGGACGGGTCAAATGAAGGTGATCATGCCGATGGCTGGGAAAGGCACGCGTCTCTTGCCGCTCACCAAGCGGGTGCCCAAGCCGCTCGTGAACGTCGCTGGGCGGCCGGTGATGGATTACGTCATGGACGCGCTCCGCCAAGCGGGGCACCTCGACGAGCTGATTATCATCACGGGCCATTTGAAAGAAAAAGTCGAAGCGTATGTGCGAGAGCATTACGACATTCCCGCGCGGTTCATCGAGCAGAAGGTGCTCGATGGCACCGCGGGGGCGGTGAACCTCGCGCGCCCCTACGTCGACGGTCCAGTCATCGTCATTTTCGTGGATACGTTGTTTGATGCCGACCTGTCGATCGTGAAAACGACCAAGGCCGACGGCATCATCTGGACCAAAGAAGTCGAGGACTACCAGCGGTTCGGCGTGGTTGTGACCGACACGCAGGGCCACATGACCAAGATCGTCGAGAAGCCGAGCACGCCGATCTCGCGGCGCGCTAACATCGGCCTCCAGTACGTACAGGATTGGCGCACGCTGTTCGAAGGAATCGAACAGGTCCTCAAAAGCCCGCCGGGGAAGGGGGGCGAGTTTTACTTGACCGACGCTTTCCAGTACATGGTGGATAAGGGAAAGAAGCTGTTCGTGAGCGAAGTGGGCGGCTGGTACGACTGCGGCAAGGTCGACACGCTGCTCGAGACCAACGAGCACCTCCTGAAGCACGGCCGAGGCAGACGGCCGGGAAAGGTGCCGCCGGGCGTTGAGGTCAAGGATCCGGTGTACGTTGAGGAGGGCGTGATGCTCAGGGATGCGACGATCGGTCCTAATGTCGCGATCGAAGCCGGCAGCTCCATCGAGGGCAGCACGATTGCCAACAGCATCCTCGGCAAGGGCGTGCGGGTGAAGAACGGGAAAGTCGCAGGGTCGGTCATCGGCGACCAGCAGGTGATCGACGGGAAGCAGGTGAAGGATTCGGTAATGGATGCCGGCGAGCTCGCGCCCGCGCTGTAAGGGTGAACGAGTTCCTGGAGTTGTTCGACTACAACGCCTGGGCAAACCGCATCATCCTCGACGCGGTCGCCCAGCTGCCGGACGACGAGTACGTTCGCGACCTGAAGAGCAGCTTTGGCGGCATTCACGGCACGCTTGGCCACATCGTCTGGGCCGAGCAGCTGTGGCTGCATCGCTGGCTGGGAAGGCCCAATCCGCCTGTGGCACAAGGAGCCGACCTCCGCAGCCTGGCGGAGGTTCGGAGCCGGTGGGAGCAGGTCGAGCGCGAGCGCACGGCGTTCGTTGCAGGTCTGAACGACGCCCGTCTCGACGAGACGCGGGTTGTAAAGCCTTCCACGGGCGGCGAATACGTCCACTCATTCCGTCAGATGTTTCGCCATTTCATCAATCATTCCTCCTACCATCGCGGCCAGATCGTGGTCTTGCTGCGCCAGCTGGGCCGGGCCGCGCCGAATACGGACTTGATCCGCTTCTACCGGCTGAGGGGTTGACCCAGGCGGGAACCTAAAGTTACTTACTGACTGTTCAGTTAGTAACTTTGGAGACCCAATGCCCGCAACTGCTGTCAAGCGTCGTTCGTCCCGTGCCGCGCGCCCCCGCTGGCACCGCCGCAAGGACGCCCGTCCCGACGAGATCCTGGCCGCCGCCCTCGAGGTCTTCTCCGATCGCGGCTTCGCTGCGACCAAGCTCGAAGACGTCGCGCGCCGGGCCGGCGTGACCAAAGGGACCATCTACCTCTACTTCGCGAATAAAGAGGCGCTGTTCAAAGCGCTCATCCGCGAGACCATCGTCCAGGTGATCGCCCAAGGTGAGGCGCTCGCGCAGTCGTTCACCGGGAGTGCGCGCGACCTCCTGGAGCGCCTGGTGCGGGAGTACTGGCGTCTCGTCGGTGAAACGTCGCTGGTTGGCATCCCCAAGCTGATGATGGCGGAAGCGGGGAACTTCCCCGAGTTAGCTCGCTTCTACTACGAAGAAGTTGTGACGCGCGGGCATCGGCTCATGGCCGGCGTCATCCAGCGGGGCATCAAGGCCGGCGAGTTTCGTCCGGTGAACGTCATGGTGGCGGCCAAACTGGCGATGTCGCCGCTCATGCACGCCGTCATCGCCCGCAAAGCCTTCTCGGCATGCATGCCCGAAGGCTTCAACGTCGCCAATTATCTCGACACTCACATCGATCTCTATCTCCATGGCATCAGCAAGTAGGCTATCGCTCGTACTCATCGCGCTGCTGGGCGCTCAAGTCCTTCAGGCGCAGGCGCGCTCCGCGAGCGCCCTCCGGCTCTCTTTTGCAGGCGCCGTCCGCCAGGCATCGGGAGCCAGCGCGGACACCGCCCCCGCGGCAGTCACCATCGCCGGATTTCGCAGCGACGCAGCGGGCGCGCGCGTCCGGCAAGCGCGCGCGGCGCTACTGCCCAATCTTACGCTCGCGGGCTCGTGGGTGAACCGCACGTTCAATCCGCAGACGCTCGGCTTCAAGCTGCCGGGGGTCAACCTGCCGTCCCTCGTACCGCCCTTCAATGCCTATGACGGCCGCGCGCGGGTCACGCAGACGCTCTTCGATCTCTCCAGCGTGAGTCGCGTGAGCGCCGCACGTGGGCAGTTGAACGCGGCCAAGGCGGATCGCAGCGCGGTCATCGAGACCGCCGCACAGAACGTCGCGTTGGCGTATACGCGCGCGGCGCGAGCGCAGGCGGTCGTCGCTGCGCGCCAGGCGGACTCGGCCCTGGCGGCCGAGCTGGTCGGTCTGGCGGTCGCGCAACAGCGGGCGGGCGTGAGCGCGTCGATCGACGTTACGCGCGCCAAGACGCAGCTGGCCGACGCTGCGGGTCGTCTCGTCGTGGCGGCGAATCAGCTCGATCGCGCGAGAATCGATCTCGCGCGCGCGTTGAGCCTCGACCCCAGCACGCCGATCACGCTAACCGACAGCCTGAGTGCGCAGCTCGGTGCCGCCGACGTCCCGGCGGACCGCAACGCCGCGGTGACCCAGGCGATCGCGAGGCGTCCCGATCTCATGGCCGAGCAGGCGCGCGGCGCGGCGGCGCGCCAGGCGGTGAGCGCGATTTCGGCCGAGCGGCTGCCCCGGCTGGATCTCGAGGCGGACTACGGAGTCAGCGGGCTGCGCGTCCCCGACGCCGTCAGCACACGGCAGATAGCAGTCGAAGTCACGTTGCCAATTCTCGACGGCTTCCGGCGTGAGGGGCGGAAGGCCGAGCAGGAGGCGGTGGCGCATGAGTCGGACGTGCGCGCGCGCGACCTGCGCCAGCAAGTCGAGGCCGATGTCGACGGCGCGCTGCTGGATCTGCGCTCGGCGGGCGCCCAGCAGCAGATCGCTGCCGAGCGCTTAGAGCTGGCGGCCCAGGAAGTCTCCGAAGCGCGCCAGCGTTTCAAAGCAGGCGTCGCCGGCAACATCGAAGTCATCAACGCTCAATCTTCATTGCTCCGCGCGCGTGACGCGGACATCGATGCGCGTTTCGCGGCGGTATCAGCGCGCATTGCGCTGGCCCGGTCAGTGGGCAGCGCGCGGACCTTGCATTAAAGGAACAGGACCAATGGCTACGACGATGGAACCCACGGAAACGAGAATTCGGCCCGCACCCTCGGCACCGCCGGCGGCGCCGCAAAAACCCGGCGAGAAGAGCTCACGGCGCACCGTGTTCATGATCATGGGCGTCATCCTGGCCGGGCTGCTTCTGTTTGGCGCGCGGAAGTGGTGGTTCAGCCGCTCGCACGTGTCGACCGACAACGCGCAAGTGGACGGCCACATCATCCCGGTGCTGCCGAAGGTGGGTGGCTTCGTCGCCGAGGTGCGCGTGGACGAGAATCACACCGTGAAAGCGGGCGACACACTCGTCGTGCTCGATGATCGCGATTACCGCGCGCGGCTCGCGCAGACCGACGCCGATCTCGCAGCGCTGCTCTCGACCGTCAGCTCCCGCACGCGCGTGGGGCAGGCGGACGCCGCTGTGGCGCAGGCGCAGGCGAACGCCCTCAAGGCGGCTGCCGATCTGGCGCGGATGGAGCCGCTCGCGATCCAGAACGTCGTCAGCCAACAGCAACTCGACGCGGCCCGTGCCGCGGCCGCCGCCGCCGCAGCACAGCTCGCAGCGGCGCAGGCGCAGCTGGTCGGCGCCGATGCCCGGGTTGCCGCGGCCCGCGCGTCGCGCGATCAAGCCGCGCTCCAGCTGTCCTACACGCGTCTCACCGCGCCCGCAAACGGCGTCGTGTCGAAAAAGACGGTCGAGATCGGCCAGCTCGTGCAGCCGGGTCAGCCGCTGATGAGCGTCGTGCCGCTCGAAGATGTCTGGGTGACGGCGAACCTCAAGGAGACGGAGACGGCGGACGTCACGCCCGGCGACTCGGCCGACATCACGGTCGATGCGTACAAGGGGATCCACTTCCGCGGTCACGTCGAGAGTCTGTCGCCCGCGACCGGCGCGAAGTTCTCGCTGCTGCCGCCCGACAACGCCACCGGCAACTTCACGAAGGTGGTGCAGCGCATTCCGGTTCGGATCCATCTGGACGGTGCCCCCGATCCGGCGCACCCGCTCCGCCCCGGCATGAGCGTCGTCGCGACGATCAAAACGCACTAGCGCTATGACTGCCGCCGCCTTACCGCTGTCCGCCGCACCGGATCGCTATCGCTTCAAGTACATAATCGCGATCACGGTCTCGCTTGCGTCAGTGCTGGAGCTGCTCGACACCAGCATCGTGAACGTGGCGATCCCGCACATGATGGGTAACCTGGGCGCGACGCTGGACCAGATCGCCTGGGTCTCGACCGGCTACATCGTCGCGAACGTCATTGTGTTGCCGATCACGGGATGGCTGTCCGCGTATTTCGGGCGGCGCCGCTATTTCGCGGGCTCGATCGCCTTGTTCACGCTCGCGTCATTCATGTGTGGCAACGCGGGATCGCTCGAGGCGCTGGTCTTCTGGCGGATCGTGCAGGGGCTGGGCGGTGGGGCGCTGCTCTCCACGTCGCAGGCGATTCTGTACGAGGAGTTCCCGCGCGAAGAGTACGGCACGGCGATGGCGATCTTCGGTGTCGGCGTCATGGTCGGCCCGACCCTCGGGCCCACCGTCGGCGGCTGGATCACGGATACCTACGGCTGGCCGTGGATCTTCTACATCAATATCCCCTTCGGGATGCTCGCCCTGGCGCTGACGATGTCGTTCATCAACGACTCGTTGCATCAGCAGCGCGCCGAGCGGGTGGACTTCGTCGGCCTGGGTTTGCTGGCTGTGGGGATCGGCGCTTTGCAGACCATGCTCGAGCGCGGTGAGCGCCTCGATTGGTGGTCGTCGGGGCAGGTCCGGCTGCTCGCGATCACCAGCGCGCTTTCGCTGATCACGTTCATCTGGCACGAGCTGCGCACGGACCACCCGGTGGTCGACCTGCGAATATTGAAGAGTCGCCAGCTGGCGGTGGGAGTGATCTTTGGGCTGGTGCTGGGTGTCTGTCTGTATGCGACGGTGTTCGTGTTGCCGGTGTACCTCCAAAACGTCCGGAATTTCACCGCGAATCAAACGGGCCTCGTCATTCTGCCGGGTGCGCTCGCCAGCGCATTCACGATGGGGTTCATGGGACGACTGCAGGGAAAATTCGACGGACGCTTATCGATTGCCGCCGGCGTCGGGATCTTCGCCCTCTCGATGTGGAAGCACGCGCATTTCACGACCGAGAGCGGTTTCGTCGATTTCTTCTGGCCGCTGATTTTCCGCGGCGTCGGGCTCGGCCTGATCTTCGTGCCGCTCACGAACCTCGCCCTCGCGGATCTGCCGATGTCAAAGATCCCGAACGGCACGGGGCTCTTCAACCTGATGCGGCAGCTCGGTGGCAGCGTCGGCATCGCGATCTCGGCGACGCTGTTGCAGCGGTTCACCGCGATCCACCGGGCCGATCTCGCGGCCAACGTGACGCCGTACGCCGAAGCCACGCGCGAGCGGCTCGGGGCGATTACGCAGGCATTGATCGCGCGCGGCGAAGTCCCGGCGCTCGCCCAAACCAAGGCGATTGGATTTCTCAACGGCATCGTGACGCGGCAGGCGATGATGCTGTCGTTCGAGCAGCTCTTCCTCTTGTTCGGGACGGTGTTCGTGTTGTCCCTGGCGCTCCTGCCCCTCATGCACAAAAGCCGCGGCGTTGGCTCGGCCGGAGCCGCGCATTGACCAGGACACAGATGCTGGTGCGGCTCGGCATCGTGGGCAGCCTGTGGACGCTGTTCCACGTCTACGTCGGTGCACACGTGCTCGGCCCCGCGCCAATCGTGGGCCTGACACGGATGATCGCCTGGGCCGGCGTGATCCTCGTGGCCTGGCTGCCACTCGTCGCGCTCTTCGCCGCTCGTCGCGATCGTGCGGAGGAGCGCAGCCCGGGATTCGCGATGCGCGTGCTCGACTGGGCGGCATATTCGGCGATGGGGCTCTCCTCGCTCCTCATCGTGTCCTTCGTCGTCATCGACCTGCTCCGGTTGCCCAACACTGTCCAGGTGGTCGGGGCCGTTGTGAGCGGAGCGGCGTTCCTCACGCTCCTCGGCATCGTGCTCGCGCGGCGGCCGCGCGTGGTCCGAGTGACGGTGCCTATCGCGGACCTTCCCAGCGATCTCGCTGGGTTTCGGATTCTGCAGCTCAGCGATCTGCACATTGGGCCCACGATCCGCCGCCGCTTTGTCGCTGCAGTTGTCGATCGCGCCAACGCCTTACGGCCTGATCTCGTGGCGGTGACCGGCGACGTAGCCGACGGGCTCGTCCCGGACCTGCGTGAGCACGTCGCGCCCCTCGGTCGTCTCCGGGCGCCGCATGGCGCGTACTTCGTCACGGGCAATCACGAGTACTACTGGGATGTGCGGGGGTGGATCGCGGAGCTCGAGCGACTGGGTATCGAGGTGCTCTCGAACGAACATCGGATCGTGCAGCGGGGCGCGGGGCGACTGCTCCTCGCCGGCGTCACCGACCTTTCCGCGGCCTCCGATCCGGCGGCGGCGGTCGCCGGTGCGCCGCCGAGCGACGTGCGCGTGTTGCTGGCGCACCAGCCGCGCAGTGCGTTCGCCGCACAGGCGGCGGGGTACGACCTCCAGCTCTCCGGGCACACCCACGGCGGGCAGTATTTCCCCTTCAATCTGCTGGTGCGGCTATTTCAGCCGTTCGTGGCGGGGCTGCATCGCCTCGAATCGATGTGGCTCTACGTCAGTCGGGGGACGGGCTACTGGGGGCCGCCGCTGCGGCTCGGCGCGCCGGCGGAGATTACGCTGATCGAGCTGACGGTGGCGGGGTGATCGCCTCGGACTTCGAGTTCCGCCGCCGGTTCTGGATCATCTTCGCTATCTTCGCTGTCGCGTTCAGTTGTTACTTCCTCGACCATAAAAACGCCGTCGCCGCGGCGCTGGACGGCGCGGACGCCGTCTACCACGCAGCTTTCGGTGTGGCGGCCCTCGTGGCGTTCGTGGCAGCGGGCATCCGCACGTGGGCCAGCGCCTACCTCAAGACTGAGGTCGTGAAGGATCCCTCCGTGCGCACCGAGCGCCTCGTCGCCGACGGGCCGTACCGCTACGTCCGCAATCCCTTGTACCTCGGCACGCTGCTGCTCGCCGTCGCATTCGCGCCGCTGGCGAGCCGGCTCGGCGCCGTGGTGCTGATGGTCGGCATGGCCGGATTCATCGCTCGCCTGATCGGGCGGGAGGAGCAGGCGTTGCTGGCCTCCCAGGGCGCGGCCTATCGGGAGTATGTCGCGGCGGTGCCGCGGCTGGTCACGGCCCTCAGGCCGCGGGTGCCGCGCGGCAGCGGCGTGCCGCGGTGGGGACAGGCGTTCGCAGGCGAAGCGATGATGTGGGCGATGGCGCTGGGGCTCGCCGGGTTCGCCGCCACGTTCGATACCCGCATAATCTACGCCGCCGTTGCGCTAGGACTCATTAGCTATACGATCGGCTGGCGCAGACCCTAACCCGTCGGACCGTGGGACCGTCTGACGGTCTGACAGTTAGGCGTAGATTTGCTCTCCATGGACAATCGAATGTTTGTGTGGCTCGCGCTTGCATTGGCGAGCCCTGTGGCGCTGCGCGCCCAGCAGGCGCCCGCGTTCGTGCCCGCCGAGGGCGCCTGCTGGGCACTGCGCGCGCAGCGGACGCCCGCGTTCCTGCCCGCCGAGGGCGACTACGTCATCAAAGACTTCCGGTTTTCGAGCGGCGAGTCGCTGCCCGAGCTGCGGCTGCACTACGCAACGTTCGGTCATTCCGAGCGCAACGCGCGAGGGATGACACGGAACGCGGTGCTGATCCTCCACGGCACGGGCGGCAGCGGCCGGCAATTCCTGTGCGACGTGTTCGCGGGAGTGCTGTTCGGGCCCGGACAGCTGCTCGATACGGCCCGCTACTACGTCATCCTCCCCGACGGCATCGGCCACGGGCGATCGAGCAAGCCGAGCGACGGGCTGCACGCGCGGTTCCCCCATTACACCTACGACGACATGGTACAGGCGCACTATCGCCTGCTCACCGAGCACCTCGGCGTGAACCATCTGCGCCTCGTGATGGGAACGTCGATGGGCGGGATGCAGACGTGGGTGTGGGGGGAGACGTACCCCGACTTCATGGACGCCCTGATGCCGCTGGCGAGCCTGCCGGTCGAGATCGCGGGCCGCAACCGCACGCAGCGGAAGATGATCCTCGACGCGATCCGCACCGACCCCACGTGGCTGAACGGCGAATACACCGTTCAGCCGCGTGCGGTGACGACTGCCCTGTACATCCTTATGATCATGGGGAGTGCGCCGTTGCAATGGCAGAAGGTGGCGCCGACGCGCCAGGTGGCCGACAGCTTCCTGGACTCGTACATCCGCGCGCGGCTGGCGGAGACCGACGCCAATGACATGCTGTATTACTTCGACGCCTCACGGTTCTACAATCCAGCGCCCAATCTCGAAAAAATCGTCGCCCCACTCGTCGCGGTGAACTCCGCCGATGATGAGATCAATCCGCCGGAGCTGGGGATCATGGAGCGGGAGATCCGTCGCGTGAAGCGCGGCCGCTACGTGCTGATCCCCATCAGCGACAGGACCCGTGGGCACGGAACGCACACGCTGGCGGCGTTGTGGAAGGACGACCTGGCGGTGTTGTTGCGAGAGTCGGAGAAGTGAGTCGGTGAACCCCGGGGCATGGCCCCGGGGTTAACCGACCGGATCTTGGAGTCCTGCTGTCGCCGCCAACACCAGCAACGCCCTTACCGGCCCTAGCACTCCTTCTTCATTCTCATACCACTCGCTCGGTAGGTGCGCGTCGCCAGCCCGGCCTCCCGCGCCTAGGGCCACAGCCGGGACACCGAGGGCGATAGGGACGTTGGCGTCGGTGGAGGCGCAGGCGAGCTGGTGCTCGTGGCCCAATGCCCGCGTTGCGGCGACAGCGGTCTGCACGAGGGGATGGGTGCGCGGCGTGAGCCCTGACGGCCGGTCGCCCACGCGCCGGACGTCCATCGTCAGCGGTGACGTCCCCGGACTGCGTTGCCGATTCTCCTCGTGCAGTGCCGCCGCGACCGTCGTCTGCACCGCGTCATCGAGACGCTGGAGCGCCCGCGGATCTTCGCTGCGGAGATCGATTTCGAACCAGGCCGTCTGCGGGATCGAGTTGAGACTGGTCCCACCCCCGAGGCGAACGACGGAATGCGCGGTACGCGGTCCGCTGTGCGCGGGAAGACTCGCGATCTGATCGATTGCACGGCCAACGGCATTCGCCGGGTTCGCGACGCCGAACGCCGCCCAGGAATGCCCCCCAGGGCCCGAGTACGTGACGCGGTAGCGGCGTGCGCCGAGCGCGCGGTGGACGATGCGCTCGATGCCGGCGCCGTCGAGGGCGATAAATGCATGCGGGCGAATCGGCCCGTCGAGCAAATGTCGCACACCGCGCAGATCGCCTGATCCTTCCTCGCCGACGGTCGCGGCGAACAGAATCGGACGCTCGGTGTGTACGCGCGCGTGCGTGAGCGCCTCGCCAATCGACACCAGCGCCGCCAGCCCGCGCGCGTTGTCCGCGATCCCGGGCCCTTCCAGCCGTGGCCCGTGCCGCGCCACCGAGACGTCCAGCTCGGGCCCAAACACGGTGTCGAGGTGGGCGCTCAAGACAACACAGGCACCGGCCCCCCCGGCCCCCCCGTCCCCCCCGCCCGTCTGCTGTTGACCGTGCCATGCGCGGACGTTGCCGACCTCATCGATCTTCACGTGCGCGAGGCCGATCTCCCGAAAGAACTCCGCCACCCGCGCGCCGCGTGCCGCTTCCGCACCTGTGGGTGCAGGAATCGCGGATAACGCTGCCTGGCGGGCAAGGGTGGCTTCGTCCGAGCGCTCAATGTGCGCGCGTGCGGCACGGATCCGGTCGTTCGCGAGAAGCGCGGCAATCACGCTTGCAAACTATGATGACGTCTGGCGTGGGTGCAACTTGACCTGGCTAGGAGCGGGGGCGACACTAGACTCATGGAGGAGCGGCAGCTCATCTACGACTGGAACAGTGCCGGTGGTGCGGACGGCCAGTTCGATTGGACCCGCGCCCAGGTTGACCTGAACGACGAGACGTTGCGCGACGGGCTGCAGTCGCCCTCGGTCACCGATCCTTCCCTCGAGGTCAAGAAGCGCCTCCTGCACCTCATGGCCGACCTCGGCATTGTGGCGGCCGATATTGGCTTGCCGGGCGCCGGTCCGCGGGTCGTAGAGCAGGTGCGCGCTCTGGCGAAGGAGATTCGCGATCAGAAGCTCCCGATTGCCCCCAACTGCGCGGCCCGCACGGTCTTGGCCGACATCGAGCCGATCGTGCGCATCTCCGACGAGCTGGGCATCAAGATCGAAGCCGCCACGTTCATCGGCTCCTCCCCGATTCGCCAGTACACGGAAGATTGGACGATCGACCGGATCGTCGCTGCGACCGAGGAGGCGGTGACGTTCGCCGTGAAGCACGGTTTACCGGTCATGTACGTCACGGAAGACACGACCCGCGCGAGGCCGGAAACGCTGAGGGCGCTGTACGGAGCCGCGATCTCGTGCGGGGCGCGCCGTATCTGCCTCGCCGATACGGTCGGTCACGCAACTCCGGATGGCGTTCGCGCACTCGTCAATTTCGTCAAGCAGGAAATCGTCAAGCAGAACGATGTCAAAATCGATTGGCACGGTCACCGTGACCGCGGGATGGGGCTGAGCAACTGTCTCGCGGCGATTGAGGCCGGTGTGGATCGCGTCCATGCCACCGCGCTGGGCGTGGGGGAGCGGGTCGGCAACGCCGAAATGGATCTTCTCATCGTCAATCTGAAGCTGCTGGGCGCGCACAAGGGGGACATTCGCAAGCTACCGGAGTACTGCCGCCTCGTCGCCGACGCAGTCGGCGTGCCGATTCCGGTGAACTATCCCGTGGTCGGTCACGACGCGTTTCGGACCGGGACCGGCGTCCACGCCGCGGCGATCATCAAGGCGAAGAAGAAGGGCCACAACTGGCTCGCCGATCGCGTGTATAGCTCTGTCCCCGCCGAAGAGTTTGGCTTCGAGCAGCGCATCGAGATCTCGCCGGTATCGGGCATCTCGAACGTGAAGTACTGGCTCGAGCACCATGGCTACGATCCCACCGACGAAGCCGCGTGCCGCACGCTGTTCGACGCGGCCAAGCGGACCGACCGGGTGTTGTCCGACGAAGAGTGCCACCGGTTGTTGAACGCATGAGTTTCCGCGACGTCGAGAAGTCGTTTTTCGATCTCTACTGGCAGATGGATCCGGTCGCCGCGACGCAGGCCGGCGTGCCGGGGCACGATGATCGCTACGGTCGCTATAGCCCGGGCGCGCTCGCCCCGCACCTCGCCGCGCTCAAATCGATCGCGGCGGCGCTCGAGGAAGTGAGCGCGGCCGACCTGGACGAGGAGATCGACCGCACGGCGCTGCTCAACGAAGTCCGCGTCGCGCTGCGCCGCTACGAGAAGCTCAAGCCCCAGGCTAAGAATCCCGAGTTCTGGCTCTCGCATCTACTGGGCGGGCTGCACCACCTCTTGCTCTCCGCCGACCGTACGCCCGCCGAGAAGGCAGCCGCCGCGATCGGGCGGCTGGAAGACATCCCCAGTTTTCTCGAGGATCTCAAGACCGCGCTCGAAGAGCCAGTGCGCGTCTTCGTCGAGACGGCCGTGCGCATGACTGAGGGCGGGCGCATGCTCATCAAAGAGATGGCCGCCGCGCTCAGCGCCCAGGCGCCCATGCACGCGGCCCGGCTCGGCACCGCCGCCACGCAGGCAAGTGACGCGCTGCTCAAGTTCGATGCGCATCTCGAGCGCTGGCTCGAGATGGGGACCGAGCAATTCGCGATCGGCGAGGACGCCTTCAACTTCCTGCTCCACTACCAGCACGCGCTGCGCGATACCGCACCGGAATTGTGGCGCTACGGCCTGCGACTCAAAGAAGAGATCGAGGCGGATCTGGTGCGCATCGGCGCGCGCCTCGACGGGAAACCGTGGCCCGAGTTGGTCGACAAGCTCCGCGCCGATCATCCTGCCCCCAACGAGCTGGTGGAGGCTTACTCGAAGGAGATGGCGCGGGCACGCGACTTCGTGGCGGAGCGCAAGCTCGCGCCAATTCCCACGGCGCCACTCGGCGTGATTCCCACGCCGGCGTTCATGCGGCCGGTCATTCCGTACGCCGCCTACGACAGCCCGGGCGCCTACAGTCGCGACCGGACCGGCTGGTTCTACGTGACGGTGCCCGATTCCCGGTTGCCCGCTGCGCAGCAGGAGCGCATTCTGCGCGATCACTGCCGCTACGAGCTCGCCGCGACCGCGCTACACGAGGGCTACCCGGGTCACCATTTGCAGCTCGTCATCGCGAAAGAGTCGTCCTCGCACGTGCGCAAGAACCTCTGGACCCCGCTGACCGTCGAAGGCTGGGCGCTCTACTGTGAGGACATGATGGGCGAGGAGGGCTTTTACGCCTCCGACCAGGAGCTGTTCTTCCAGCGCGTGCATCTGCTGTGGCGGGCGATGCGCATTCTGCTGGACGTGGGCCTGCACACGCGCGGCATGACACGGGAGCAGGCGGTCGACCAGATGGTGAACGAGCTGCACGTCGAGCGCGGCAACGCCGAGGCGGAGGTGCGGCGCTACTGCGCCTGGCCCGCGTATCAGCTTTGCTACGCCGTCGGGCGGCGTGAGCTGCTCCGGTTGCGGGACGATTTTCGGAAAGCCAGGGGCAGCCACTTTTCGCTGCGCGCCTTCCACGACGCCGTGCTCCCGTACGGCGGCCTGCCCGTCACGTTGATCCGCTGGGGACTCGGCCTGGGTGAGTAATCAGCTTCCCAGGCAGGTCAAGCTGTTCGGTGCAGTCTCTCTTCTCAACGATTTCGCGAGCGAGATGGTGTACCCGCTGCTGCCGGCGTTCGTCACCGGTGTGCTGGGCGGCGGGGCGGCGGCGTTGGGCGCGCTCGACGGCGCGGCGGACGCGGCTGCGGCGTTCGTCAAGCTGATCGCGGGGCGACTCGCGGACCGTCCATCGCGCCGCGGACCACTGATCGTTGGCGGATACTTCCTGGCGGCTGCCGTGCGGCCCATCATCGCGGTCACGGCGGCAGCGTGGCAGGTCATCGCCCTGCGTGTCGTCGACCGCCTGGGGAAGGGCCTGCGGACCCCGCCGCGGGACGCGCTGATCGGGGATGTGACGCCACCACCCCTCGTGGGGCGGGCGTTCGGATTGCAGCGCGGACTCGACCATGTGGGCGCGGTGATTGGGCCGCTGATTGCCTGGTGGATGCTGTCCACGGGCGCAGACGTGCGGAGAGTGATTGTCGCGAGCCTCGTGCCCGGTGTGCTGGTGCTGGTCTTGGCGAGGTGGGCGGTTAGAGGCAGTACGAGGCGGGAAGGGGCAGGAGGAGCGCAGGAACCATCCGAGACCGTACCGCCCCCTCCCGCCCCCTACCGCCCTCTACCGCCGTCCGTCATTGCGATCTCCGTCTTCTATCTCCTCCGCATGCCTGAAACGCTCATGATCCTCAGGGCTCAGCGATTAGGCATTGCGGTCGCCCTCATCCCGTTGCTCTGGGCAGGATTACACGTCGTTCGGTCCTCCACCTCGTTCGTGGGCGGCGCGCTGTCGGATCGGATCGGCCCGTCGCGAACGATGTGGATCGGCTGGCTCAGCTATGTCGTGCTGGCGGCAGGCATGTGGTCGGCGGCGAGTCCGCTGGCGGCTTGGCTTACGTTTCTATCGCTCGGCGTGGTCGCCGGGCTCACGGAAAGTCCGGAGCGTGCGCTCGTCTCCGCCGCGACGGGGGGCCATCGGGGGAGCGGGTTTGGCGTCTACCACGCGCTGACCGGGGTGGGGGCGTTGATCGGCGGGATCGCGCTCGGGGTCATTTTTCAACGCGTGAGTGGGGCGACGGCATTTCTCGTAAGTGCTGTTGGCGCTTTGAGTTTGGTGATCCTCTGGCCTTTCTGGACGCGCTTGCATAGGGTTCCCCCGCAATGAGCGCCCCTGCCGCACCTCAAAACCCCCACATGACCAGCGCGCAGACCCGCCCCCCCCCCAGGGGTCGCTATCTCGCCCGTCTCTCGCTGCTCGCGCTGGGCGTCGTTTACGGCGACATCGGGACTAGCCCGCTGTACGCGATGCGGGAGGCGTTCCACGGACAGCACGGTATTCCGGTCACGCAAGGCAACGTGCTGGGCGTCCTGTCGCTCATCTTCTGGTCGTTGCTGTTGATCGTCACCGTGAAGTATCACGTCGTGATCATCCGCGCCGACAACAAGGGCGAAGGTGGCGTACTCGCGTTGATGGCGCTGGTCAACGGGAGCCGGGTCGCGCGCGGCCTTACGCCCCGCCGGCTGATGATCGTGCTCGGCATTTTCGGAGCGGCCCTGCTTTACGCGGACGGGGCACTGACTCCGGCCATCTCCGTGCTCTCGGCAGTGGAAGGTCTGGAGATCGCCGCACCGGCACTGCAACACTGGGTCATTTTGCTCACGTCGCTGGCGATCCTGGTCGGGCTGTTTCTGTTTCAGAAGCGCGGGACGGCGGGCGTTGGGGCCATCTTCGGACCCGTGATGTTGGTCTGGTTTCTGACGATCGCCGTTCTGGGGCTCAATGGGATTCTGCGCTACCCCGGCGTTTTGGCCGCAGTGCTACCGACGCACGCGGTAGAGTTCCTTACGGAGGCCCCGGGACGAGGACTGCTGGTGCTGGGGGCGGTCTTCCTGGTCGTCACCGGCGGCGAAGCCCTCTACGCCGACCTGGGGCACTTCGGCCATTCGGCGATTCAACTCGCTTGGTTCACAATTCCGTTGCCCGCGCTGTTGCTCAACTATTTCGGGCAGGGCGCCTTACTGCTGACGCATCCGGAGACCGCTCCCAATCCCTTCTACTTCCTGGCACCCGCCAAGGCGCTGTTTTTCCTGATCCCCCTGGCGACCGCGGCGGCGATCATCGCCTCCCAGGCTGTGATATCGGGAGCATTCTCCCTCACGCGCCAGGCGGTGCAGCTTGGCTACATCCCACGCATGGAGATCGAGCATACCAGCTCGCGCGAGATTGGGCAGATCTATGTGCCCAACATCAACTGGATGCTGATGGTTTTGACGATTGCGCTCGTCTTTGGCTTCCAGTCGTCGAGCAACTTGGCGGGAGCTTACGGCGTCGCGCTGTCAACGCTGATGGCGTTGACGACCGTGATGTTCTACGTCATGAGCCGCGAAGTGTGGGGCTGGAGTTTCGCGAAGGCGGCGCTGGTGTCCGGGTCATTTCTCATCGTCGATCTGACGTTCCTGGTGGCCAACGCGCTCAAGATCTGGCATGGCGGATGGGTCCCGCTCGTGATCGCGATCGCGCTGTACTTCGTGATGATCACCTGGAAGAAGGGCCGGGAGATTCTCGCCAAGCGCATGATGGAGAAGACCGTCCCGCTCAAGCTGCTGCTCGCCGATCTCGCGGCCGAGCCGCCGACGCGCGTGCCGGGGACGGCGGTATTCATGTACGGCAGCTCGGACGGCACGCCACCGGCGCTGGTGCTCAACCTCACGCACAACAAGGTATTGCACGAGAAGATTGTCTTTCTCACCGTGATGACCGAGGACGTGCCACATGTGGGCGGCGAGCAGCGCGTGACGGTGAAGCGGAGTGGGAAAGGGTTCCACAACGTCACCGCGCGGTACGGCTTCATGCAGGATCCCGACATCAACGAGATTCTGGCAGCATGCAAGACGAACGGCCTGAGCATCCCCCTCGAGGGGACGACGTTCTTCCTCGGCCGCGAGACGCTGATTGCGTCGGACCGGCCGGGGATGGCGATGTGGCGCGAGCGGCTGTTCTCGTTCATGTCGCGGAATGCGCTCCGCGCAACGGCGTTCTTCA
>WNGN01001384.1_pt1 | contig 23464 bp, 20 predicted proteins | sample 5400561 | NCBI WGS metagenome assembly WNGN01 (sample SAMN13153379, study PRJNA577476) | soil metagenome | isolation source: 115 cm soil or saprolite under Garry oak tree replicate 2 | place: USA:California | collected 2016-06-15 | reverse complement strand
GCCTCGCGGTGAGCCCACAAGGGGACCGCCTCGCGATCGTAGCCGTGCCGGTGGCCCCCCCCCGCTAGCGCTCGAGAATCAGCGTCACCGGCCCGTCGTTGACCAGCTCGACATCCATCATCGCGCCGAATTCGCCGGTCTCGACGGGGATGCCATTGGACTTTTCCCGCAACAACGCAACAAACCGTTCGTATAAGGGGACTGCGATGTCCGGCTGGGCGGCACCGATGAAACTTGGTCGCCGTCCCTTGCTGGTATCGCCATAGAGTGTGAATTGAGAAACCACGAGCACGCCGCCGCCCGCCTCGGCGAGGTCCCGGTTCATCTTCCCCTCGGCATCACCAAAAACCCGCAGACCGAGGATCTTCTCGGCCATCCAGGTCAGCTGCACGTCCGTATCAGTCGGAGCGAAACCAGCAAGCACAAGAAAGCCGGGCCCGATCTTCCCGGTAACCCGGCCTTCCACTCGAACCTCAGCCCGTTTGACGCGCTGAAGGACGACTCTCACTCGACCGTCACGCTCTTGGCCAGATTGCGCGGTTGATCGACGTTACAGCCTCTACGCACCGCGATATAGTAGGCCAGCAATTGTAGCGGCACGACACTCATCACCGGCGTGATCGGTCACGATCGCGATCACGCGGCCCCCGCGCGCCTTCACTTCCTCGATATTGCTGATGACCTTCTGATGCACCCCGTCTTTGGGCGCGATGAACACGACCGGCATCAGATCATCGATGAGCGCGATCGGCCCGTGCTTCATTTCGGCCGCGGGATAGCCTTCGGCGTGGATGTAGGAGATTTCCTTGAGCTTGAGGGCGCCTTCCAGCGCGACCGGGAAGTTGTAGCCGCGGCCCAGATACAACACGTTCTGCGCGCGAATCAGCCGATCGGCCAGCTGCTCGATTTGCGGCGCTTTCGCCAGCACGTGCGTGACGAGCTCGGGCAGCTTGGCGAGTGCCCGCACGACCTCCCGCCCCTGCAGGATCGAGAGCGCGCGCAGCCGGCCCATTTTCAGGGTGAGCAGTGCCAGCGCCACGATCTGACTGGTGAACGCCTTGGTGCTCGCCACGCCGATCTCCGGGCCGGCGTGCAGATAGATGCCGCCGTCCACTTCACGTGCGATCGTGCTGCCCACCACGTTGACCAGCCCCAGCGTCCTCGCACCGCGCCGCTTCGCCTCCCGCAGCGCGGCCAAGGTATCGGCGGTCTCGCCGGATTGCGAAATGCCGATCACCAGCGTCCGGTCGTCCACGATCGGGTTCCGGTAGCGGAATTCGGACGCGTACTCCACTTCGGTCGGGATCCGCGCCAATTCCTCCATCATGTATTCGCCGATCAACGCCGAATGCCAGGAGGTGCCGCACGCCGTGATCACGATGCGCTGCACCTTCAGCAGCTCGTCATCGGTGATGTTCAGGCCACCGAAGCGGGCCGTCCCGTCCTCCTCGAGCAGACGGCCACGCAGGGTGTTCCGCACGCTCTCCGGCTGCTCCATGATCTCCTTGAGCATGAAGTGCGCGTAGCCGCCGCGCTCGATCGTCGCGAGGTCCCACTCGACCTGCGTGATCTCTTTTTCCTTCTCGGCCGCCGCGAGATCCATGATGCGGTAGTCGGTCGGCTTGACCTCCGCGATCTCGCCGTCGTCCATGTACACCACCGATCGTGTATGCGCGAGCACGGCCGAAGCATCTGAGGCGACGAAGTTCTCGCCGTTGCCGATGGCGACGAGCAAGGGCGAGCCGCGGCGGGCGGCGACGATCGTATCGGGCTCGCGGCTCGAGATCACCGCGATGCCGTACGTCCCTTCGACCTGACGCAGCGCTTCCGCGGTGGCGTCCACCAGCGCTGCCCCTTTGGTGTGGGTCTCTTCGATCAGATGCGACAGCACTTCCGTGTCCGTTTGCGAACGGAATACGTGCCCGCGCTTCACGAGCGCCTGGCGCAGCGCGCCGGCGTTCTCGATGATGCCGTTGTGCACCAGCGCGATCGTGCCGCCGCAGTCCGCGTGCGGATGCGCGTTGACGGTGTTCGGCACGCCGTGCGTCGCCCAGCGGGTGTGTGCGATGGCGGTCGTGCCTTCCGGCAGCTGGCTGCCGAGCTCGCGCTCCAACACCGCGATTCTGCCGGGCGCGCGAAAGATCTGCATCCCCCCATTGACGACCGCGAGGCCGGCGGAGTCATAGCCGCGATATTCGAGCCGGTGGAGACCCTCGAGCACGACGGGCGCCGCTGTTCGCTTGCCGGTGTAGCCTACGATACCGCACATAACCGCCGCCCTTCCTCGATCAGCCGTTCTGCGTCCGCGCCCGACGGCGCTTCCGCAATCAGCCGAATGATTGGCTCGGTGCCCGACGGCCGCACATGCAGCCACCGATCCGGCCACGCGAGCCGCAGTCCGTCCTGCGTGTCCACCACTGCGTCGGGGAACCTCCGCCGCAAACCGTCATACACCGGCGCGAGGCGTGGCCCCCGAGGGACTTTTGCTTTCACGATCGTGTAGCGCGGCGCTCGCGCGACCAGCTCACTCACCGTGGCACGCTCGCGCGCGAGCAGCGCCAACACCAGCGCCCCAGCCACCGGCGCATCACGACCCACGTGCAGCGCCGGATACATCACTCCACCGTTGCCCTCACCGCCGATGACCGCTTTCAATTCGATCATCTTCCGTGCGACATAGGCTTCACCTACCGCGGCGCGTATCACACTGGCGCCCGATGCCTTCGCGGCATCATCGACCACCAAGCTCGTCGAGAGATTACACACGACGGGTCGACGCGCCGACGGGCCGACGGCCCGGACCGCAAACGCGAGCGTGTAATCCTCGCCGATCGGCCGTCCCTGTTCGTCGACGATCGCGAGCCGATCGACATCCGGATCCACGGCGATGCCGATGTCGGCTTTCCTCCGGCGTACGAGCGCGCCGAGGTCTCTCAGATTCTCAGGCACCGGCTCGGGCGGCCGCGGAAACAACCCATCGGTCTCGAGGTTGATCGCCGTAACGCGACAGCCCAACCGTTCGAGGAGCTCGGGCATCACCGCTCCGCCGGCACCACGCACGGTATCGAGCGCGACACGAAACCGCCGGCGACGGATCTTCCTGAGGTCCACCGCCCGCAGCGCGAGCACGGCGGCGAGGTGGCGGGCAATCGCGTCCGCATCCGCCTCGACACCGCCGATCGCCTTGTAGCCCGCTCGTGGGAGGGACTCCCCCGCCGCCAATTCGCGTACCCGGGTCCCCGCTATCCCATCAAGAAAGATGCCATCGGGCCCGACGAATTTGAGAGCATTCCATTCGATGGGATTGTGGCTAGCCGTGAGGATGATGCCGCCCGCGGCCCTGTGGTGTTCCACCGCAAGTTGTACCGTGGGAGTTGCAACTAAGCCCACATCGACGACATCGCATCCCACCGAGACGAGGCCCGCCGTGGCGGCTGCCGCGAACATCGGGCCTGAGGTGCGGGCGTCGCGACCCAGTACGACGGGCGGCCGTCGGGTCGTCGGGCCGTCGGGCCGTCCGTTCTTCGCCCACGTGCCGAACGCCGCCGCCCATCGGGCGACGACTTCGGGGGTGAGGTCGATGCCCACCAGACCACGCACCCCCGACACACTCACCATGAGGGTGTCAGACATGGACGCTCAATTTAATGCGCGAATCAGGCCCGACGCGCTTCCACGGCCCGGGTAGGCAACCGCAATGGCTGCAGCTGCGGCGTGGGGAGGGGGAGCGACGCGCCTTCGGCAAACGCGCGGAGGAACGCGGTGACGATATCGGGATCGAACTGCACGCCCTTTCCTTGCTCGAGCTCCCGCATCGCGTGCTGCACGGAGAGCGACGGGCGATAGGGCCGAACGCTCGTCATCGCGTCGAACGCGTCCGCCACGCTGACCAGGCGCGCTTCGAACGGAATCAGCTCACCCTTCAGCCCATCGGGGAAGCCGCTGCCATCGAGTCGCTCGTGATGGGAGCGGACGATCGACAGCGCGCCGGGAGCGTCTTTCATGAGTGGTCCCAGAATGCGCGCGCCAATCACCGTGTGCTCCATGATGTGGCGGTACTCCGCATCCGACAGCTTGCCTGCCTTGTGCAGCACGCTTTCACTGACGCCGATCTTCCCGACGTCGTGCAGCTCCGCGCCGAGCGCGATCGTATCGATGAGATCGGATTCCAGCTTCATGGCCCGCGCGATCTCGACGGAATAATTCGCGACGCGCATCGAGTGACCGCGCGTGTACGCATCCTTCGCCTCCAGGGCGTAGACGAGCGCGTGCACGCCTTCGAGAAACAGCTCTTCGATGCGTCGCGCCTGGACTTCGACGCGCTCCTCCAGACTCTGCTGATACGTGCGGTTTTCGATGATGAGCCGCCGCTTGTCGAGCGCCTGCGAGACTCGGGCCCGCACCTCGTCCAAGTGAAACGGTTTCGCGACATAATCGAGCGCGCCCATCTGCAGGCAGGCGACGGCGCTCTCGACTTCCGCGACGGCCGTGACGACGATGACCGCCGTCTCAGGCCAGCGGGTAATGATTTCCCGCAGCAGCGTGACGCCGTCCATTTCCGGCATGCGGAGGTCGGAAATGACGAGCGGCACCGGCCCCTTCTCGAGCTCGGCCACCGCCTCCACGCCCGATCCCGCCTCGGCGCACGTGAAGCCTTCGCCTTCGAGCAAGCGGATGAGGACGCGACGCAGCCGCGGTTCGTCATCCACGACCAGACATCGCATTCCGGAGAACGGTGGCATGGCGGCAAAGTATAGGTCGCTTGCCCCCCAGGGAAGCCGCCCTTACGTTCCGGCCATGACGCGCGTCGCCGATCAAGACCTCTCGCGCCGCTTTGCGACACGCGCAGTGCATGCCGGCTATGCAGGCGATCCCCTCAGCGGCGCTGTGATGGGCCCCATCTATCAGACCTCGACCTACATCCAGGAAGCACTGGGGCGTAACAAGGGGTACGAGTACGCCCGCACGCGCAACCCGACGCGCGAGGCGCTCGAGCGCAACATCGCGGCACTCGAAGGCGGGCTCCATGGCTTTGCGTTCGGGTCCGGACTCGCCGCGCTCGACGCGGTGATGAAGCTGCTCTCGGCGGGTGATCACGTGGTGAGCGGCGAAAATGTGTACGGCGGGTCGCACCGGCAGATGACGCACATCTGGGCGCGCATGGGGATCACGTTCACGTTCGTGGACGGCGGTGATACGCGAGCGGTTGCCGCGGCGGTAACCCCGAACACCAAACTCGTGTACGCCGAGACGCCCACCAATCCGATGATGCGACTGTGCGATCTCGCCGCCACCGGCGAGATCGCCCGCAAGGCAACAGCGCTGTTCGTCGTGGACAACACCTTCGCGACGCCCTTCTTCCAGCAGCCCCTCGAGTTCGGCGCCGACGTCGTGTTGCACTCGACGACCAAATACCTGAACGGCCACTCCGACATGGTCGGCGGCATGCTGGTGACGACACGGGACGATGTCGCCGAGCGGATCGGATTCATCCAGAATTCGTCCGGCGCCGTCCCGGGTCCGTTCGACTGCTGGCTCGCGTTGCGCGGCACCAAGACGTTGGCGCTGCGCATGCGCCAGCACGATGAGAACGGCCGCCGCATCGCCGAATGGCTGGAGAAGCATCCCAGAGTTCAGCGCGTCTACTATCCCGGCTTGCGCTCGCATCCGCAGCACGAGCTGGCGGCTCGTCAGATGAAGGGCTTCGGGGGGATGATCAGCATCGAGCTCGGCGAGGAAGCGTTCGCCCGCCGGTTCGTCCAGCGCACCAAGATTTTCGCGCTTGCCGAATCGCTGGGGGGCGTGGAGAGCCTGATCGGCCATCCGGCGACGATGACGCATGCCAGCGTCCCGGCCGAGATGCGGCGCCGCATGGGGCTCACCAACAGCCTCGTGCGGTTATCGGTCGGGATTGAGGATGTAGAAGACCTGATCGGCGACCTGGATCAGGCCTTGGCTGATGATTGAGGCAGTTGTGGAGGTATGTCGAAACATGCGGCTCGATATATCGTAAGTTCGTGAATCCCATTGCTGGAGTCATAGATGACTGACGCCACATTACCCGCGGCTCGCCCGCGCAAAATTCTCACCCAGATCGCTCCCGTATCGTGGGAGCATCCGGCGGATCGCGCCGCGCTGCAGACGCTGCGATCGGTCCCGGGGTTCGATGAAGTCGTCAAGAAAATTGTGGGGTTCTTCGGCGAGCGCGGCATCCGCCTGCTGTTCCAGGCCAATGCCGTGCGCGTCGGGCCGACGCAATTCCCGAAGCTCCATCAGCTCTACACCGATGTGCTGACGACGATGGACTGGCCCGACCGCCCCGAGCTGTTCGTGTCGCAGACGCCCTTCGTCAACGCCGGCGCATTCGGCGTGGAGCGGCCGTTCATCGTCCTCAACTCCGGCGCGCTCAAGCTGCTCGATGACGACGAGATGCGGACCCTGCTCGGCCACGAGCTGGGGCACATCATGAGCGGCCACGCGCTGTACCACACCATCCTCATCATCATTCTGTTCGTCAGCGCGAACGTGCTGCCGTTCCTCGCCGGCCTCTTCCTCGCGCCGATTCGGTTCGCCTTGCTCGAGTGGTTCCGGAAGAGCGAGCTCTCGTCCGACCGCGCCGGCCTGATCTCGACCCAGGATCCGCAAGCGTCGATGCGCATGTTCCTGAAAATGGCCGGTGGCGGCGACATGAAGCAGATGGACCTGAACGCCTTCTTGACACAAGCCAAGGAGTACGAGGAAACGGGCGGCGCCGTCGACCGCATCTTCAAGATTCTGAACACGCTCGATCAGACGCATCCGTTCAACACGCTCCGCGCGGCCGAGCTGCAGCGCTGGGTGGAAGCGGGTGCATATGACCGGATTCTGAACGGCGAGTATACGCGTCGTGGTCCGGAGGCCGAGAAGCGGCCGATCGAGGACGACATCGACGAAGCGCGCGACCACTATATGAAGGAAGCGAAAGCGGTCGTGAACGACGTGGTGGACAGTGCCAAGCGGGCGGCCCAGGCTTTCACGGACGCGTTCAAGAAGAAGTGAGAGTACTGGTCGTCGGAGGCGGCGGCCGCGAGCACGCCCTCTGCTGGGCACTGCATCGCGATGCCGCCGCTTCTTCGTCTGACCTGAATCTGTTCGCCGCACCCGGCAATCCGGGCACCGCCGCCATCGGGACCAACCTTCCGATTGCCGCCACCGCCATAGACGAGCTCGTCGCAGCAGCCCACACCCACGATATCGACGTCACGATTATTGGCCCGGAAGCTCCGCTCGCCGCCGGCCTCACCGATCGCTTGCGCGGTGACGAACGGGCCGTCTTCGGCCCGTCCGCAGCTGCAGCCCGGCTCGAGTCGTCCAAGGCGTACGCGAAGGAAGTCATGCGTCGCGCCGGCGTCCCGACGGCGAAAAGTGCCACGTTCGTGGGCATGGGCCCCGCGCTGGAATACATCGGGGGCCACGCTGAACCCCTCGTCGTGAAGGCCTCCGGTCTCGCGGCGGGGAAAGGCGCGGTGGTGTGCCGGACGCGCGAGGAAGCGGTGAAGGTCGTCCGCGCGATGCTGGACGGTTCGCTGGGTGAGGCGGGCAAGGAGGTGCTGGTTGAGGAGTTCCTCGCTGGCGAGGAGTTGTCCGTGCTGGCGCTGACCGACGGCGACCGCGTCCTGATTTTGCCACCCGCTCAGGATCACAAACGCCTCGGCGAAGGCGACACCGGCCCCAACACCGGCGGCATGGGCGCGTACTGTCCCGTGAGTATTGCGACCGACGACCTGCTGGCGCGCGTCCGCACGGAAGTCTTCGAGCCGGTGCTGCGCGAGGTAGCGGCGCAGGGCTCGCCGTACGAAGGCGTCCTCTACGCCGGCCTCATGATCCTGCCGGACGGCACGCCCTTGGTCCTCGAGTTCAACGCGCGCTTCGGCGATCCAGAGACGCAGGTGCTGCTCCCGGCGATGTTACCGGGTTTCACGCAACATCTCATCGCGCTCGCCCAGCGACAGTGGCGTCCGCTGTCGACCCAGCAAGTCTTGGCTGTCGAGAGCGCCGCCGTCACGACCGTGCTAGCGGCGCGCGGCTATCCCGAAAACCCCGAGCAGGGCGTGGCGATCAGGCTTCCCGATCCGGCGGAACTGGGGAATGATGTGATTGTCTTTCACGCCGGCACTTACCGCGACAACGAGGGCAGGCTGCGCACGTCCGGGGGACGCGTACTGAACGTGACCGGCCTGGGAGCCACCGTATCCGACGCCGCGCGCGCGAGTCGCGGCGCCGCCGAGCGGATTGCGTTTGAAGGCAAGACCTGGCGGCGCGACATCGCCTGGCGTGAGATTCAGCGTGCCGGAGCTGCCTGAAGTCGAGACGATCGTCCGGGAGATTGCCCCTCGGCTCGAGGGGTGCCGCATCACGCATGTGCAGCTCAGAAAGACCGACGGTCTGCGGCAGGTCTCCCAAGCCCGCCTCATCAAGACACTGACCGGCAACACGATCGAGCAGGTGTATCGGCGCGCCAAGCACGCCGTATTTCGGCTGTCGAGCGGGCACCGTATGATCATCCAGCCCCGCATGACCGGTTCGCTGCTGCTGTACGATCGGGAACTGAGCCGTGAAGAGCTGAAGTATGCCGTCCTGATCTGCACCTTGACCGACGGCCGCAAATTCGTTTACCGCGACGTGCGCCGGCTTGGCACGATCTGGCTGCTGGATGAAAAAGGCTGGATCGCCTACACCGGTCGGATCGGCCCCGAGCCGCTGGAAGAGACGTTCACGCCGTTCGTCTTTGCGGACCGCCTCAAAGGCACGCGTACCGCCGTAAAGAAGGCGATCATGGATCAGCGGCGGCTCGCGGGCGTCGGAAATATCTATGCCAACGAAGCGCTGTTCGATGCGCGGCTCGATCCCTCGAAGCAAACGCATAAGCTGTCACTAGAGGAGTTCGCACGGTTGCACGCGGCAATCGTCGATGTGTTGCAGCGAGCGTTGGCATCCTCGGGCACGACCCTGCGCGACTATCGCACGGGCACCGGCGAGCGCGGCCGGTTCCAGTTCGAACTACGCGTGTACGGTCGAGGCGGAGAGCAATGCGTGCGGTGCGGCCGGAAGCTCACCATGACGCACAAGATCGACTTGCGGCAGACGACGTTTTGTAGACGCTGTCAACGATGAGGCGACGGCGTTATCGAGTTGTCAGAACGCCCACCCCGCAAGGATCAGGAACGAGCGGGTCTTGTAGCTCTCCGAGCTCGTGATCGTGCTGAGCTTCAGGTCGGTGAGGCCGTAGACATAGCGACCTTCCACCGTGAACGCGCTCGACGCGCCGAGGCGCGCGCCCCCGCCGATCACCGCCGCGTAGCTGGTAGACGGTCGGTCGGTGTCGGGGCACGGCGACGAGCCGGCGCGGCAGCGCAGCTCGAAGGAGACCTGCGGGCCCGCGTAGGCGTGGAGCGATACCGGGTGACGGAAACAACACGCGCACGAACAGTGGCACGTTCGCGTAATCAAGCTTCCGCTGGTCCGCTCCGTGAGGTTGCCGGGCAGCAGCCCGCGGTTCGAGACGTTGCCGTATGAGAAGCCGCCCTTCAGTCCCAGGCCGCTCTGTGCCGTTGTAGAACCGGCGCCTGCGAGTGCGCGGCCGCAACGAGGCAAGTGAGTGTACGTGTCATAGGACTCATACATGCCAACCCCGTACCTGCGACGCGCGGCGCAGCTCGGCCCAGAGCGAGCGCCGCGACGAGGCCAGCACGGGGTTGCCCGGACACGGCAGCCCAACCACGGGCGGGACGGCGTAGGCCGGCGCGAGCAATTGCGGGTTCTTGAAGTCCAACTCGTCGGCCGGATTGTTGGCGGTGGCGTCGCGCACCGTCAACGGCTCGAGATTCCAGCGCCATTCGATCAGCCGCAGTATCGACGTATGATCGTAGACCACGTGAGACGTATGCGCCCGGCGCGCGAACGGCGAGATCAGGAGGGTCGGCGTGCGGAATCCGACGCGCCCGTCGGATCCCGCGGCGCGGTCGGCGTCGGGAAGCGGCGCGAGCGGCGGCGGGACGTGATCGAAGAACCCGCCCCACTCGTCGAAGTTGATGATCAGCACGGTGCGGGACCACGCCGGGCTAGTTGTCACGGCCCGATAGACCTGGTTCATGAACGCCTCGCCGGCGCGGACGTCGTTGAATGGGTGGTCGTCGAAGCCCGTGCCGGCGAACTCGCTGAGAAACGGCCCGTCCACGAAGGCGACGTGCGGCAGGGTGCCAGCGAGGCAGTCGGCGAAAAACGCCTCGAGCGGGCGGCTGATCCCCACATACTTCTCGCCCCACAGCCCGAGAATCGGCACGTCGCCGAAGTAGTAGCGTCCGTCCAGCCCAGCGGCGGCGAGGCGGTCCCAGATCGTCGGTAGGGTCGACACCGTAAACGAGTTCTCGATCCGGTCGGTTTGGCCCGCGTGCTGGTAAACACGGTTGGGGAACGTGGGTCCCAGGATCGCCGCGAAGTACCGGTCGAACGACGCCCACTGCGGCGCCGCGTTGCCGAGGAAGGCGAGATCGCCGCGGCGATAGTAGCCGATCGAGAACACGTCGTTGACGCGCAACCAACCGTCGCAGGCGCCGTCGTTGTACTCGACCCGTGCGCCGTCGTACGAGTGATCCGGATCCTGATGACCGCACCCCTGGAAGTCGGGGGCGAGCGGGAATGTCGCGAACGACGCGCCAGCTGCATCGGTGTACGACAGACCCGCCTGCCTACCGTCGGCCCGGGGGAGCCAACCGAGCAAGTGGTCGAAGGACCGGTTCTCCATCATCATGAGCACGATGTGCTCGATGCCGGACGTGTCGGGCGCACCGCCGAATCTGCGGGCGGCTTGCGTGAAAGGCGCCAAGAGCGAGCGGTCGGCACAGCCAAGGGCGAGGGCGCCGGCGGCCGCGGCCCCGGTCGAAAGAAACGCGCGGCGTGACAGGGGAGAGGCGGAGCGAGAGCGTGACATATGACCTCCTGGGTTGCAGCGAGGATCGCTCCCGCGTGTGACCATTCGATCACCGCGATGTTCCACTCGTGACTAGAGTGCGGCTGTTGCGACGAGTCCACACCGCGCCCCCGCCCCGCCCTACGATCAATCCACAAACGCCCACAGCAGCTCGCGGCTCTGCCGGTCCAACTGCTCCGGCGCCTCGAGGTGATACAAATCGCCCGCCAGATCACGGATCAGCAGCCCACCGTGCGGTAGCGTGCGCGGCCAATCGTCCAGCCTCGTCTGAAACGACCGCGGGCCCTGGCGCGTCTCGACCCGCCAGCGACGGATCTCGACTTCCTCCTCGATCTCGAGGACCCGTGTCACCTCGAACACGAACCCTGCCACCGCGAGCGCCATCTCGAGCGCTGCACGCGAGCGCGGATGGAGCTCAGCAGGATCCGTCACGAGCGCGAACTCCTCCTCGTCGGAATCCCGCAGTGATAAATGGCGTGTGGGCTCGGACCAGGGGAAACAGCGGCGCACCGAAACCGGGCGCTCGTCCTCGCCCCGCACGGCCCACAGCGAGCCGTCGGACCGCCACTCGAGCCGGAGCTCGTCCGCGGACCTGTGTGCCCTACTTCTCTCTGGCCTGACGATCGTGGTTTCCATGTAACCTCCTTGTTATCGGCTTTAGGCCAACTGAACCTGCAGCTCATACAGCTTCCGATACTTTCCCTCCGGCTGAGCTAAGAGCTCCGCATGCGTCCCGTGCTCCACTAGGCGGCCCTCCTCGATCACGAACAGCCGTGACGCCTTCCGCAGCGTCGAGAGCCGGTGCGCGATGGCAAACACCGTCCGCCCAGCGACCAATCGCTCGAGCGCCTGCTGGATCTCGCGCTCGGTTTCGGTATCCACGCTGCTCGTCGCCTCGTCCAGAATGAGGATCCGAGGATCGTGCAGGATCGCCCGCGCGATCGAGACGCGCTGGCGCTCGCCGCCCGACAGCGTATGGCCCCGCTCCCCCACCACCGTGTCATAGCCGTGCTGCAGCTTGGTGATGAAGTCGTGGGCGTTTGCCGCCTGCGCGGCTGCAACGACCTGATTCAACGACGCTGCCGGCAAGCCGTAGCGGATGTTCTCCAGCACCGTTCCGTGGAACAGATACGGATCCTGGAGCACCATTCCGATTTGCCGCCGGAAGTGCCCCGTATCGAGGCGCCGGATATCGACGCCGTCGATGCAAATCGCTCCCCCAGTCACGTCGTAGAAGCGCGCGATCAGGTTCACGATCGTGGTCTTGCCGCCACCCGACGGTCCCACGAGTCCGATCAGCTCGCCCGGTGCGACGTCGAAACTCACGCCGCGCAGCACCTGCCGGACGCCGTCATAGCCGAATGTCACGTGGTCAAACGTCACTCGGCCGTGCACCGGCTCGAGCCGCACCGGCACCGCCACGTCGCGGATCTCCGGCTCCGTATCGAGCACCTCGAACACCCGGTGCGCCGACGTCGTCGCCCGGTTGATCGTGCGCGCCATCTGGCCGATCACCTCGATGGGCCCGACGAACATCGTCGTGTAGAGCAGGAACGAGACGAACGTTCCCACCGGCAGCTGCGCGCCGGCCCCGAGCAGCCGCGGGACGGCGAACACCCACACCGCGACGGTCATCATGTGGACGCCGAGCATCAGCAACGGCCAAAACGTCGTCCACGACGCATGGATGCGGTTGAACTCGGCCGTCACGTCCTCGTTGCGGTCACCAAAGCGTCCGATCTCCCGCTGCTCCTGGTTGAACGCCTTGACCACGCGGATGCCCGGAATCGTATCCGACAGCACGTCCGTCACCCGTGACCACTTCCGCCACGCGCGGATGAACAGCCTCGTGATGTCTTCGCTGTGCCGGTAGATCAGCCAGCAGAAGAGCGGCACGGGCAGGGTCATCACTAGGCCCAGCCGCCAGTCGAGCGTGAGCAGGACGGCCCCAAGCCCCGCGAGCATCACGAGCGAGAGCGACACATCCACGACGCCGAATGCCAGAAAGTCCCACAGCCGGTCGGTATCGGCGGACACGCGCGTGATCAGGCTGCCGGTCCGCTTGCGCGAGAAGAACGCGAGGCTCAAGCGCTGAATGTGCTCGTACAGCTCGGCGCGCAGGTCACGCGCGACCCACTCGCCCAGGATCGACATCAGGCGCAGCCGGACATGCGCCGCCGCCTGCCGGACGAGATAGACAACCCCCATCGCGGCGACCGCGAGCCATGCGATCGTGACCGCGCGACCCAGCGGCAGCGAGCCCGCCTGGGCCGGACGAACGACGCGGTCGATCAGATGGCCCGCCAGGTACGGCGGCACCAGACTGACCAGCGTAATCACCGTGGCGGCCGCCATTCCCAGCGTCAGCTGGCGACGGTACGGCTTGAGGTAGCCGAGCAGCCGCCGAATGACGGCCGTCTGCCGGCCGGAAACCAGCGCCTGCGCATCCCGGATCGGCCGCGCGACGCTCTCAGCATACAGCCGATCCGCATCGGCATCCGCGAGCTCCCGGGCGATGCCCTGGATCTGCTCCTCGAGCACGAACCGGATGTTCTCGAACGCGCGCCGTTGCCGGTGCGTGTAGCGCAGGAGCGCCAGCGCCGGCTCGCCCGGGCTGCCGAGAATCGTCAGAGTGTTGGCTGACAATCCGGGCGCTTCACGCACCGCCTCGATGCGCGACCGCTCGACGCTGCGGACATCCCAGCCTTGGCTGTCGCGCTTCGCGACCGCGAGGTGCCGCGGGCCAAGGGCCAGCCATGCCTCGGTGAGCCGCAGGCCCTGGTCAAGGTCGGCGAGCGCGTAGAGCTGCACGGGGGCGCCCTGCCAGGCGTGCTCGATCTGCCGGCGCAGCTCCGCAGGGAGCCGAGTCGGCTGGGCCGTGTAGCGCGCAATGATGTGGTCGTCGAGATGTTGCTGCGTGCTCATGTCCGTGATCCTCTCCTCACCCCCTGTCCCCCTCTCCCTCAGGAGAGGGGGAACGCCTAACAGAACGGCCCCCCAGGTCCATGAAGCACCCGGAAGGCCGGATCACGGCACAGATACGATCCGATCGACTTCTAGGGTGCTCCCCCACCGCCACCGGCGCCGGCGATACCGGACGCAATACGCCCACGCGCGTCCTCGAATGGCCCAAGCCGGCACTGCGTGCCAGGCTCAGCCCAAATACGACGCAGCATGGGCGAGACGGTGGAGTAACGAATCATTTCAGTCCGAGACCCTTTCGTATTTTCGGAGGCTTCTGCGAGCAAAGTAAGAAGTGGTACCAGGCCGGTCAAGGCGAAGAAAGCCGCCGCGCGACGTTCCGGCTCCACGCCGCCTGTTGGGCCGCCAGGAGCCCATGGTTCGTCTCGGCATCGTAGCGGCGCTGCTCGACCTGCTCCTCTTGGGCGAGCCGCTCCGCCAAGGCTCTCAGCTCCGCATCGGTGTTGGCGCAGGGGCGGGCCAAATCCGCGAACGCGCGCCGCATCCAGCGGGCATGCACCTCCGCCAGATCGAAATGCGTCTGCTCGTGGCGCAGGACGGTCCCGCGTTGCGTGCTGTCGTTCAGGACGATCGCCTTCACCCACGACTGCCGCGGCCGGAATCCGGCGATCGCCCGAAACTCGAACACCTCACCTCTGCATTTCCAGACCCAGTACAGTGTGTACGAAGTCTTCGCACCTTCCGCGCCTCCCGGGGGCGGGGACGCTTGGAAGTCGCTCCAGGCGAGCGGCCGCCCTGCGGCCCACGCGAACGCGTGGTCCTCGGCCAGATCGTCCCGCAGCACGTCGTCCAGCGTTGCCGACACCGCCGTGCGCGGCGACCCCCGCCTCGCGGGACTTGGGGCGGCGCCCCGAGCAGGAGGAGGGGCCGCATGGCTGGCGCACCCAAGAGCCGCCACAAGCAAGAGCACCAGGCCGACTCTCACCGAACCTCCTGTACGATCTGACTGGGCCCGCTAGGTACGGCGCCGGTCGAGCCGAAGATTCACGATTCTGCCCCGCGGTGGGATGCCGGCCTCCAGCTCCAAAATCCCGACACTCGGCGGGATCCCAAACCGCGGCGCGCCCGCGCCACCCGGATTCATCACGGTGACGGTCTTGTCCACCAGCTCGAGCAACGGCCGGTGGCTGTGCCCAAAGATGATGATCTCGGCGTGTGGAAAAGCCTCGTGCAGCTTGGCGGGATCGGGACTGCCGAACTGATCGCCGTGCGTGACAACGATGGGAAAGCCGTCGAGCTCGAGCTCGGCGACTTGCGGCAGCTGGGACCGCAGGTCGAAGCCGTCGGCGTTGCCGTACACTGCCGTCACCGGCGCCAGGGCGCGCAGCTCGATCAAGAGGTCATTGCGCCCGACATCTCCGCCATGGAGTATGTGATCGACTTCGCGAAAGATCTCGAACACGTGCGGCCGCAGCATGCCATGCGTATCCGAGATGACCCCGAGTCTCACTGACCTGTCGTCGCTCCAATCGCTCGCGCCGTGACATAGAAGTTCTCGTCCACGCTGAGCTCCGCGGCCCGGGACGACGCAACGTCCAGGGTCTGCCATGCTTCCGTCGGATGCAGGACGCGCGTGCCCAGCCCCGGAACGTTCACGCGGACGGGCATGTCGAACCCGGATACGACGTTGGCCCAATGGTAGGAGATCTTCCCACTCTCGATCCGATACTCGAACGCAGGGATTTGTGTGGTCGTGAGGTATTGCGCGAACACTTTGCTCAGATCGATCCCCGCTCCGCGGCTGATATAGTCCTCGACTTGCGCGCCTGTCACGGTCTGGTGCCAGAACGTCTTGTTCAGCCCCCGCAGGATGTCGCGCCACTTCGCGTCATCGTCGATGATCGCGCGAATCGTGTGCAACATGTTCCCGCCCTTGGGATACATGTCCCCCGAGCCCTGAGCGTTGACGCCGAATACGGGCACGATGGGCCGGTCGTTGCGGATCCCGCTGCGCGCGCCGATCATGTACGCAGCGCCCGCCATCTTCCCCAGCCGGCACTCGGTGTAAATCCCCTCGGCGTAGTTCGCGAAGCTCTCGTGCAGCCACATGTCGGCGTGGTCCTGCGCCGAGATGTTGTTGCCCCACCATTCGTGTGCGCTCTCGTGCACAATGATGAAATCCCACTGCAGGCCCAGTCCCGTGCGCGACAGGTCGCGACCGAGATAGCCGTTGAGGTAATGGTTGCCATAGGCGACGGCGCTTTGATGCTCCATGCCCAGGTGCGGCGTCTCCACGAGCTTGTAGCCATCGGCGTACCACGGATACGGCCCGAACCAGTGCTCAAAGCACCGCAGCATGGGAATCACCTGCTGGAACTGTCGCCGCGCGGTCGTACGTCGTCGCGCCGTCTAGGGTTTTGGTCGTGCTACGCAGCCGCCCATTTGACACGTCGATCAGCGAATCGGGCACGGTAATCGCGATGCGCTGGCTGTCGGGCTCGTCGGCCAGATAGTCCTTGTTCGGCCACCAGACGCTCGCGCCCAGGCCCTCGTTGGCAGTTGCGATCCACAGACGGCCCAGGCTGTCCAGCGGGAACGTAAACCCGCCATCCCAGGGCAGCCGCCGCCCGACACGCGGCTTGCCGCGATACCACACCGTGATCATCCGCGTCTCGCCCGGGCGTTGCCGCGCAGCGAGCGTCACGAAGAAGGCGTTGCCATCGCGCCGGTACGTGAGCTTGCGCCGGTCCTGCACGATGCTATCGACTTCGAGCGGCACCTGGAGGTCGATCTGGATCTCGCGCGCGGGCGGAGCCTGGAGGACGCGGTAGGTGATGCCGTTCCAGCCGCTGATGGTGGAATCTCGCGGGTTCACGCGCGTGTGGAGGTCGTAGAACTGCACGTCCCACCAGGCGCGTGCGGGGCCGTTCGAGCCGCGCAAGGTATCGGCGTGGGTGTAGCGCGTCGTGTCCTGCGCTCCTGCGGCGATGAGCGGCGACATGACGAGAGTGGCAAGCAAGCCAATGCGGCGCACAAGCGGCTCCCCAGGGAAGCGGTGCTGCGGAAACTGCGTGCGCGTTGCGCCTATGGCAACGGCTCGACGTCCGGCTGCCCCCGCCTGAGCCACATCAACAGCCCGGTGATGACTTGCACCACCGCCGCGAGGCTCGCGAGCGACACGATCACTTTTCCCGGTATCCCCCCAATGTCACCGGTGTGCATCGCACGATTGGCGATGACCATGCGTGCGCCGCCCGGCGCGGTCCGCGATCCTTGCGCAAAAAGCACGCGGCCCGTGTACGAATCGATGACGACCTGACTGCGGCCCCCCGGCGTCCGATCCTCGAGATAGCGCGCGCGGACGAAATACGCTTGGTTGCGAGCCGGCACATCCGCTTCGAAGGGCATGGCGCCCGGCAGCGCGGCTCGCGCAATCGCGAACGCGCTGTCGGGTCCAATCTGCACGGCGTTTCCGGGCGGGACCGGGACGTGCAAATCAGGCCGCGGCGCGGGGTGTGATCCGGTGAGGCGGTAGAACAGACCGGTACTCGTCCCCTCGAACCCTATGACGAGACCCGTCGCGCACAGCAGCAGCACAAACATCAGCGTGAGGATGCCGCTGCTGTTGTGGATGTCGAACCAGCTCCGGCGCGCCTCGATACCACGCCAGCTGATGCTGAACCGCTTGAGGGGCCACCACAGATACAGTCCGGTGAGCAACATGCAGAAGAGCGCGAGCGCGGCGCCCGTCACCACCTTCCCGCCGAGGTCGCCCAGGCCACGGAACAGCAGGTGCGTATGCAGCTGATGGATGACGTTGAGGAAGTCCGGCCTGCCGAAGCGCAGCTGCCCCAGAATGGCTCCGGAGTACTGGTTTACGAACACGAGGCTGCGCGTCAGGCCGACCTGATAGGAGATGCCCGGTTTGGTGGATGCCTGATAACCGGTGATCGTGTCGCCGGGGAAAGCGCGTGTGACTTCTGCGCTGATCTGGCCGAGGGTGAGCGGTCGAGTGCCGGCGGGCACTTGGACGTACCACAGGTGCGGATGCAGGGCGTGTTCGATCTCCGGTTCGAACGCCATGATAGCGCCGGTGGCACCGAGCAGCGCGATGAACGCACCCGCGATGAGGCCAAGCCAGAGGTGCGTCGTGAAAAGGACGGTTCGCAACCGCACGCGCTGCTCCAGGGGTTTTCGAAAGGAGATGCGCTAACCCTGCAAACAGACGCGCTCGCCCTTGAACTTCCTGGCCGCGGGGTCCCAGGGAAAGAAGATCACGACGCGAAATTCGACCTTTGCGCCTGTCGCGGGGCGCGACAGCCAAGGACCCTGTTGCGTCCCGGTCACCTTCGCCTCTTCACACACACCCTGTGGGCCGATCACGATCTGCTGGAGATCGAAATGGATGTCGGGAATGGCGCCGAGGAGCGTCAGATAAAACTTTGTGGCGCCGGCGTGGCCCTCCCAGCGCGCGCCCTGCTCACCCGCCACTTCGTACACACAATCCGGCGTCAGCGTCGCGATCAAACCCGCAATGTCGCGCCTATCCTCGGCGATCGAGTGCGCCTTCCAGAGCTCGCGGATCTCGCGGTACAGCTCCGGCGTGACCTCACGCGACAGCAGCTCACGCACGTCCACGGTCACCCCTGCCACGGTTTGAGCAGGTGGATGCTGAGCCCCAAGTGGTCCACGATGCGCTGCACGATGAAGTCCACCAGCTGGCTGATTTCTTTGGGACGCTGATAGAAGCCGGGAGCCGCGGGAAGTATGGTGGCTCCTGCCTCGGCCGCGAGCATCATGTTCCGCAGATGAACGCGTGAGAGCGGCGTCTCGCGCGGCACGAGGATCAGCTTGCGCCGCTCTTTGAGCGTTACATCGGCCGCGCGCTCGATGAGGGAGCGGCTGGTGCCCTGCGCGATTGCGGCCATCGTGCCCATCGAGCAGGGACAGACCACCATCCCGAGCGTCTGCACCGATCCCGAGGCCGGTTCCGCGCCGCGATCCGCATCATTGAAGGATCGGACGCTGGTCCAATCGCCGCCGGTCGCCTTCTTCAATGCCGCTTCATCTTTGAGACCGCATTCCTCGGCGAGCAGTCGCCAGCCGTGCGCCGACACGAGCAGCCACGTCGGCACGTGGTGGTTGACGAACATCTCGAGCAGCCGAACGGCGTACGGCGCGCCAGACGCCCCGGTGATCGCAAAGACGATCGGAGCGGAGGGGGTGGTCACGGCCCGAAACATAGCGTTAATTCGAACTCATGGTCCCACATTTCCGTGTCCTGGCCCTCGCGGCCTGCGCCCCTGGCATCATCCTCGCCCAAGCCCCGACGACCTCGAGTGCAGCATCGCCGCTGACGCCGCCGGTGGCTGCCATACGGCTGCATCGCTTTGACGAGCACGGCACCGTGCGCATCGACCCATACTACTGGCTGAAGGAACGAGACAACCCCGAAGTCATCAAATACCTGCAGGACGAGAACGCGTACACCAAAGCGGTCATGGCCCACACGGAAGCGCTGCAAGATCGGCTGTACGAGGAGATGAAGGGGCGCGTGCTCCAGAACGATCAATCAGTGCCGTTTCGCGAAGGCAACTACTTCTACTACACGCGGCTCGTGGAGGGAAAGAACTATCCCATCTACGCCCGCAAGCGCGGTTCGCTGACTGCCCCTGAAGAGGTTCTGATCGATGCGAACGTGCTCGCTGAAGGTAAGCCGACGTTCCTGATCCGGGCCTGGGAGATCAGCCCCGGGGAGGATCTGCTCGCGTTCACCGTGGACACGACCGGCGGTCGCGTCGGCGCGATTCACTTCAAGAATTTGCGGACCGGGGTCACGTTTGCCGATGTCATTCCGCGCGCGATCGGCGGCATCGCGTGGGCCGAGGACAACCGCACGCTGTTTTACACGAAGCCCGATTCGGTGACCGTGCGCCCGTGTCAGGTCTATCGTCACCGGCTCGGCACGCCGGCCTCGGCTGATCAATTGGTCTACGAAGACAAAGACGAGACCTATTACACCTCGGTTTTCAAGACCAAGTCCCGGGCGTACATCATGATTCAATCGTCGCAGACATTGGCAAGCGAGTACCATTACATCCGGGCCGACCAACCCGACGCGCCGTTCCGCGTCATCATCCCACGCGAGCGCGGGCACGAGTATTCCGCCGACCAGTTCGGTGATTTTTTCTACATCCTCACCAATGACCACGCGAAGAACTTCCGCCTCATGCGGACGCCAGTCGCCCGGCCCGGGCGGGACAACTGGGAAGAAGTCATCCCCCACCGGCCTGACGTGCTGCTCGAGGACTTCGAGTTCTTCCGGGACTATCTCGTCCTGACCGAGCGGAAGGACGGCCTGGTGCAGCTGCGGGTGCGCCCGTGGAGCGGCCGGGATGATTACTACCTCGATTTCGGTGAGCCCGCGTATCTCGCCTACGTCAGCACCAACCGCGAGTTCGACACGCCGCTGCTGCGCTACGTCTACACTTCGCTGACGACCCCGGCATCGACGTACGACTACGACATGCGGACGCGCCAGAAGACCTTGCTCAAGCGCGATCAGATCCTGGGGGGATTCGATCCAGCCAACTACGTCACCGAACGGTTTTATACGACTGCGCGCGACGGCGCCCGCGTACCCGTTTCGATCGTGTATCGGAAGAGCACGGCACGACCAGCCCCACTGCTCTTGACCGGTTACGGATCCTACGGTTCGAGCACGGATCCCACGTTTTCGTCGGACCGGCTCTCGCTGCTCAATCGCGGTTTCGTGTTCGCGATCGCGCACATTCGCGGCGGGTCCGAAATGGGGCGCGCCTGGTACGAAAACGGCCGGCAATTGCAGAAGAAGAACACGTTCACCGATTTCATCGACGTTGCCGACGATCTGATCCGCCGGGGGTACACATCGCCGGATCGCTTGTTTACGCGGGGAGCTAGCGCCGGGGGGCTGCTGATGGGCGCGGTCGTCAACCTGCGGCCGGAGCTGTTCAAAGGCGTCATCGCCGGGGTGCCCTACGTCGACGTCATCACCACGATGATGGACTCGACGATCCCGTTGACGACGGGTGAGTACGATGAATGGGGCAACCCGCATGACTCGACGTTCTACCGGTACATGCTGTCGTATTCACCGTATGACAACGTCGAGCGGAAAGCGTATCCGAACCTGCTGATCACGGCCGGACTGTACGATACCCAGGTGCTGTATGTCGAGCCGGCGAAATGGACGGCCAAGCTGCGCGCCATGAAGACGGACACCAACCGCCTGATTCTGCGGACGAACATGGAGGCGGGGCATGCCGGCGCGTCAGGCCGCTACAAGCGCTGGCACGACGTGGCGTTCGAGTATGCGTTCTTGCTGGATTTGGCGGGGCTGGGAGACAAGCCTACTCCCTAGCGCCCGCGGCGATTCGGAGTGGGGGAGCGTTTGGGATGCCGGGGCGGGCCTTGGGGGACGGGGGACGAGGGACGGGGGAAGGGTAAAACCGAGCGCTTAGGGTTCGGTGTACCCTTCCCTCGTCCCCCGTCCCCCCTCCCCTTTCTCATAGAATCCGATCCACCAACGCTCCCACAAACACCACAATGCTCACAATCCCATTGGCCGTGAAAAACACCGCATTCAGCTTCGACAAGTCGCCGGGTTTGACCTGCCGGTGCTCCCACCCGAGGACGACAACCGCGAGCATCACGCCCGCGAAATAGGGCAATCCTAAGCCCGCGCCCTTTCCGAACAGAATCAGCGCGGCAATCGCGGCACCATGCAGCAGCTTCGCGACGATAATGGCCCAACCCTGCCCCATCCGCACCACCACCGACCGCAACCCCTCACTCCGATCGAACGTCTCATCCTGCAGCGCGTAGAAGATGTCGAACCCCGCCACCCAACACATCACCGCCAGCGCGACCACCAGCAGCAGCCACCACGGCTCGCTCCAGGCACCGGTGATCGCGATGTACCCACCGACCGGCGCGATCGCGAGCGCGCCGCCCAGCCAGAGGTGTGTCCAGTCGGTGAAGCGTTTGGTGTAGCTGTAGACCGCGATCCAGACAAGCGCGACCGGCGCGAGCGCCGCGCACAACGGATTCAACGCCCACGCCGCCCACAGAAAGACGACCATCGCGGCGAGCACAGCGGCCCACGCCTGGCTGACCGTCAACCGACCCGCCGGCAGCTCGCGACCTTGCGTGCGCGGGTTTCGGGCGTCGATGCGCCGATCGGCGATGCGATTGAAGCCCATCGCCACGAACCGGGCCGCCGTGAATGCGATGACCACCAGGACGCCCGAACGCCACGTGACCGGCTGGATGTACGACGCGACGATGACGCCGAGCAACGCGAACGGCAGCGCAAAAATCGTGTGCGGGAGCTTGACGAAGTTCACGTAGCGGACGAACAGTGACTCGCCGCCAAACGTCTGGCCTTCGCGGCGGTCAGAGGTCAATCCCCAGGTCCTTCCAGATCTCATCAATGCGCTGCTTCGTCTCGGGGTCCATCACGATCTTGTTCGGCCACTCGCGCCCGAAGCCCTCTTCTTTCCACTTCCGCGTGGCGTCGATTCCCATCTTCGATCCGTACGTGAAGGCGCGGCTGGAATGATCGAGGACGTCGATCGGTCCCATCGTAAAGCGCACGTCGCGCTCGGGGTCGATGTGATTCAGCGCCACCCACCAGGCTTCCTTGGGATCGCGCACGTTCACGTCCTTGTCCACCACGACGATTACCTTGGCGAGCGACATCAGCCCCTGCCCCCACAATCCGTTCATCACTTTGTACGCCTGCCCCGGGTACTGCTTGTCGATGCTCACGAACACCAGATTGTGAAAAATCCCCTCGGCAGGCATGTGGAGGTCCACAATCTCCGGGATCGTGAGCCGCAGCAGCGGCAGGAAGATCCGTTCCGTGGCGTGGCCGAGGAAATAGTCCTCCATCGGCGGGCGGCCGACGATCGTGTGCGGCCAGATCGGATCGTCGCGCAACGTCACCGCAGTCACGTGGACTTTGGGATAGTAATCCGCGAGCGAGTAGAACCCCGTGTGGTCCCCGAACGGACCCTCGAGCACCAGCTCCTCCCCGGGGTCGATGTATCCCTCGATCATGATCTCGGCCTCGGCGGGGACCTCGAGATCGGACGTGATGGCCTTGGCGAGCCGCACCGGCTCGCCCCGCAGAAATCCGGCGAACAGAAACTCGTCGATCGTCGGCGGCAACGGCGCGGACGCGGCATAGATGCTCGCGGGGTCCCCTCCCAGCGCAATCGCGACCGGCATCGTTTCGCCGCGCTCGGCCATCGTGCGCCAGTGCGCCGCGCCGACTTTGTGACGTTGCCAGTGCATCGCCAGCGTGTTCTCGCTCAGCACTTGGACCCGGTACATGCCGACGTTGCGGACACCGGACGCCGGATCACGCGTAATGACTCCGCCGAGGGTGATATACGGCCCGCCGTCTTCGGGCCAGCAGATCGGCACGGGAAAGTGCGTGAGGTCGACGTCTGAATCCTTGAGAACGGTATTCTGGCTGGCGGGGCGACTGACGGTCTTGGGCGGAAACTTCGCGACTTCGGCGAGCCG
>WNGN01001153.1_pt1 | contig 23520 bp, 18 predicted proteins | sample 5400561 | NCBI WGS metagenome assembly WNGN01 (sample SAMN13153379, study PRJNA577476) | soil metagenome | isolation source: 115 cm soil or saprolite under Garry oak tree replicate 2 | place: USA:California | collected 2016-06-15 | reverse complement strand
TCTCGGTGTCTTGCACCGACCATAAAACTTTGCCTGTACCCATATCGAGGGCCATCACGGCGTCAGTGTTCTTCGGTGTTGGTTCCGTATAGGCGTCGCCGGTACCGATGTAAAGCGCATTGTGACGGGGGTCCACTGTGGGTGCAGCCCACACGGCGCCGCCTGCCGGCCCATAATGCTGCACGCCCTTGGCGCTTTTCGTCGTGGGCTTCGGCGGATTGGGAATAATGTATGTTTTCCAGACCTGTTTTCCGGCAGCGCGCTCCTCGGCCGAGGCCGTCGGCACGTATAGCCGCCCCTCATATAGTGTCGGGGCTCCGGTGATCTGCGCGACCGGGTGCTCATCAACCTTCACTTTCCACAGCAGTTTCCCGTTCTCGGCATCGAGGCCGTAAGCGTTGGCTTTCTGATCTCCGAAGTACACGGCGTACTTGGCCGGGCTGGTGCCCTTTACCGCAGAAACGGTCGGCGCCACGCGCATGGCCCCGTCCGCCTGAAACGACCAGTAGACGCAGCCGCTAGCTGCATCTAGCGAATAGACCGTGCCTGCATCGGAGCCGACAAAAACGCGCCCTCCTGCGATGGTGGGCTGGCTGTGTGCCTCCTCCGCCAAAGGCAAGCCGAATGCCCACTTCAGCTTCAAGTTGGACACTTGCGCTGCGCTCAAGCCCGCCGCGCTGGCGGGCTGAAAACGAGCATTGGTTGTGGGATCGACTCCCCATCCGTTCCACATCGGCCCGGCGGCGATATCCCCCATCGGCGGATCGCTCGTGCACTGGTTCGGCATCTTCTTGGCATCGGCGATTTCAGCCACTCCGATCTTCCGCCCGCCCAGATACTCCGCCGCCGTCTTCTTATCGTCGTCCGACAAACCCTGCATCTGCGCATGAGGCGCCTTGGAAAGCGCTGCGTACACCGCCTCCGGCGTCATCTTCCGCAGCAGCGAAGCGTCCGGCGCCTTCTGGTTCTGGGCGCTCTGGTGACAAGTTGCGCATTTCGTCTCAAATACCCGCAGTCCGGCCGTCGACTGCCCAAGCGCCTTATCAGCCGTCGCCGTAAGCATTACGAGCGATGCGACTGTGATCGGCACGAATGTCAGGCTTTTCATGAAGGCATGCTCCTGTCTTAAGCTTTTTGAGTGATGTGACAAAAATATGCCTACAGTTCCCAGGCGTCAAGATTAACTCTCACCGCGCCCAGGCAACTACGTCTAAGTTGTGGTAATTTGCGATTGTAGGCTTTTGCGGGCCCGTAGCTCAGCTGGTTAGAGCAGCGGACTCATAATCCGTTGGTCCTAGGTTCAAATCCTAGCGGGCCCACCACTCTCTCGTAAGGACTTAAGAGACAATCGTCCTTACAGTGTTTGCGATTGGTCACGGGACTTTTCACGGGACTCGAAAGCGGCTGCGCGAGAAAACTTACACGGTCTGGGCGCGAATTGATTCCGAACGGGCGCGAGGTCGTCCCCACGATTTTCATTCACCCACCGCGATTGGTCGACCTCGTTAGCTTGCCACCCGTTGCCACTTTCTTAGGAGCCGACTTATCGGGATCTATTGTGAAACCTCACCGCCAACAGTTTTTGAGAGCGGGTCAAATATCTTGTGTTGCCCTTTGCTGTGCCACCACTCACGAGATCCAGCTCCGTAGTATCCTGGATTCCTGCGGAATTCCGGCCCCGATGATATCCAACGACGTAACAAGGAGCAGCGATGATCAGAGACATTGACGCGCTCGTCAGTTCCTACGAACGCGGAACGTTGACCAGACGGCAGTTGTTGCACGCGCTTGCCATCGTGGCGACAACGCCGTTGGCAGTCAAGGCGCAGACGACATCTGGCAGTCTGATGAAGGGTCGGAACCTGCACCATGTGAACGTGCGGGTTTCCGATATTGCACGTTCGGAGGCGTTTTATCGAAACCTGTTTGGCTTCTCCCCAACGCGACGGGTCCAAGGGCCGGACAACCATGGATTTGATCTGCCAGGCGGCGGGTTGATCATCTTGCAGAAAAGCAACCAACCCGGGCGCATCGACCACTTCTGCATCGGCGTTGAGGATTTCGACGCCGAACGGCTGAGGACCACGGTCAAGAGCGCGGGCATCGAAGGCGTGCAGGGCAAGGCCAGCGACAACTTCTCCGTGAGCGATCCTGATGGCCTCCGAGTGCAGGTCTCGGCGTTTGACTGGCGAGGCTAGTGCGAGTGGCGAAATCACCGATTGGCGCGAGAGCGATTGTGCCCACGCCAGTGAGTCAGATATGCAGGAAGATCCTATCGGCGCGATGAAAAGGCACGCGGGTCAGCCAGTTTCCGGAAAGTCGACTTGGACTTACCGGGACTTGGCCAGGCGTGGATCGAACGCGCCCTTCAACTGTATAACTCGCGGCGTTGCGCCTCGGACGGGCCTGCGGTCAACGCCGCGTCTCGGTCGCTTGCGGCCGGAGGAGGTCTTTGAGACCTAACTGGTTTACGTCCGTGATGATCTTCGCATACGCGCGGGTGGAGGCCGCCAATCCGGTTGGCGGAACAACCTCGGCGGTTTCGCGATCGGAATGCCAATACAGGTTCCCTTCGATCAACTGGAGGGATGGAGCAAGTTGGTAGTAGGGGCCCATCTCGCCCCCAGCCGAAGGCTCCGGCTCGGCATAGGTGGCGACTCCGAATGCGTCGTAAGCCTTGACGACGATCTGTTCCAGCCGCGGGCTGCCGCCCACGTACCATCGCAGCGGTACGGTCGTGTTGGTCCTTCGAATCACTCCTCCCCTATACACAAGCTGCTCGGCGGAGGTGTGCTCGCAGTTAATGATCAACGCCGTCTTGGCGAACATCTCTTTGTGATCGGCGAGCCAGTGGCCCGTCATGCCGCTATTGTCGTGGTGCCCGCTGGTCCCTAGAAAGTGAATGGTGCGGCGGCGCTGTTCTCTGGGGATTTTGGCGAAGTACTCCGCCAGCCCCAGCATGGTTGCCACACCCGAGGCATTATCAGTGGCGCCTTCGAACCATCCGTCGCGGTGAGCGACCACAAAAATGGTTTCGTCGCTGGTTCCCGGCAGAGAGCCCCACACCGTCGCGGTCTTCAAATTGGGCACCGTCTTCACGTCCAGGCGGACTTTGACGCGCGGCGGCTGGCCGCCCCGCGACTGACCGATCAGATCGCGGATCGCGACTCCGTCCTGCAGACCCAGCGAGAAGGTAGGAACCGTGCTGCCAACCGGGTAGAACTGGGTTCGCAAATTGCCGGGTAACCCCACGATCACGAAAATGGCGGCGGCACCGCGATCACCGATGCGCTTGATGGCATAGTCGGAAATCGGAGCCTGGCGCGATGTATAGTCCGCGCTGTAGAAGAAGACGGCCTTCCCGCGGAGGTCGCGCCCAGCGAGATCACCCTCGCTTGCCAGGGCGACATCCACCGCCTCCAGGTCGAGGCCGCTGGGGGGCGTGCCGGGGCTGGTGGAGGTGGGTTGCGCCGTTTCAAGCGTGACGGTTTTCCCGCCCGCGGATGCGGCGACCGACCACGATGCGGGCACCCACTGCGGCGGCAGATCCAGCGATTGTTCGCGCACGTCCGAGAGGCCGATCTTGCGGAACTTGTCCAGCAGCCACTGGGCGTTCTCTGCGTCTGCTTCAGTTCCGGTGATGCGTCCCCAGAATTGAGGATGGCCGTGATCCCGGTAGCGGCGCGAAATCGCGGTCAGGTCCTCGACGTATTCCTTGAGATGCTTGCCGTCAATCGACAGGTAGGCCTGCTCGGCTGGCAGCAAGCGCCAGCGCAGATAGGAGTCTTCCAGCACATAAAGGGGCTTGGCCGGCTCCTGAGCGGAAGCAACCGAGGTCACCCAGACAAGTGAAAGCGCAAGAAACACCATCCTTTTCACCACGTCGAGCCTCCCGTGTCCAATTCTCTGAATGGATTTCCGATTCGGACTTCAGTCTCGCGCATCCTACGCTCCCCCGGCGCTAGACACAATGACTCTGTCGGCCAGAGCCAGGCCAGCAACCGAATCAGCGGGATTCTGGCCGCCAAGTCCCGAGAAACGGCATTATCGGAAGCTGGCTTTTCGCGGCCCGGGCCACTCTCTGTTTCCGGTCCAAGCCTTTCACAAACTCACGCGCAGCTTTAGATTCGACATGAACAAAAATGGACTCGAAAGAACAACCAGGTCTGTCAACAAGACAACGGCGGCGCCAGCAGGGACACCCACACAAAGCCTCTGACTGAGGAGTCCGCAGGGCCGAATCGTTTCTCCAGCCCTCGGCTGTGATGCAGACTCTCTCACTCGCCTGATATAAAACTCGGTCTGGTCACTTCCATGGCCCGCAAACAGAGGGCCGGCCGTCAGTCGTGGTGCTTGACCTCCCGATCAGCTATGATCTTGTCGCGATAGGCCCGGCTTCGCCGCCTCTCCTTCTTTGCGGTGCGAACCCTTGCCTTCGTGATTTCCAGCGAGCTGACCGTAAACATCGACGGCAGTTGCTCGAGCTTCGCGCTTTTGCACGAGGGGCACACCGGTAGGTCCGAGGCGCGCACCAGCGCTTCGAACTCGCTGCCGCAGGATCGACATCGAAAATCAAACAGTGGCATGACCTGCGCCTCCTCAATTTTTGAAGTGCCAGAGGCGGCCACTCCGCCGGGCGTCAGCCTCGAGGGAGTGGCCGCCTCCAGCAAACATACGAGCAGAAGGTCGCATGAAGGGCGGAAGGCGTCAATGGCGAACGAGCTACTATTCTTGTTGTACTCGGGGTAGCCACTGAGACGTTCAAGCTGCTTAGTGACGCTCAGTCGCCGGTTACGCGACACGTCCTTCTGGTCGAAGATACCACTGCCAAAGGCGCACTCGAAGCAATCCCTTATCACTATCTCAATCGCAGCATTTATCGGGATGCAAAACTCTCACTCGCTGCAATGCAGGGCTCCGGCTCGAGCAGGGCTATAACGACAATCTGCTCTAATTTCCACCCTTGAGATTGATTTCTGCCGTCTCTCCCTTCACTTCCACGGTTGTTCCGAAGGGCCGTGAGGAGTCGGCCAGGCGCTCGAGGATGTAACGTGCTTGATCGCCGGTAGCCGGCTTGGGTAAGCCGCGCGTGTCTAGAAAAAGGTTATTCGTGTGCCCGTCGTGAACGTCGGGCTGGCCCTCGCCAATTTTGTTCAGGAAGATCGGCCGGAATGTAATTGATTGGAGATTCTTCCCCTGGTATTCGAGATACGCGACCACGCTTTCCCAGATGATCGGCTCGTCAAGCCCGCTTGTAGGTGGCAGGTTAAAGATGAAGTTACCCATATCGTAAAAAATGGGCCGACGGTGATAAATCTCGACACCCTGGACGAGAGGTGCGCCATGCATCACGACAATATCGGCGCCTGCATCAACTTCTTCGTGCGTCCATTTCTCAATCCAAGGCGCCGGCACCAGGCGCTCCGGCAGCTCTTCTGACATGATCGTCCCGAAAGGCTTATCGTAGATGTGATTGTGTTGATAGACGATGACAAGGTCGGCCTGCTGATGAGCGCTCCGAATGCTCTGGAGAATGCGTTGCGCATCCTCCTCGTTTCGCTTAAGCGGAATCCCATAACGATCTGAGGGCAAGCCGACGATGTTTCCCTTACTCCCTTGATCGACGCGGAGTTCATTCACGCCCGGCCGCGTTGGGGTAGCTGCGCCTCCCGGCGCAACTTCACCTGATGCGATTCCTATCAGCGCAACTGTGCCCTTCGGAGTGTGCAGGTAGCCTGGCGCCACAGCCTCGTCCAACGTGTTCCCGATGCCTGCATGAACCAGGTTCAGTTTGCTGGCCTCTCTGAGCGTGTTCTGAATCCCTACGGCCCTGAGATCCCACGCATGGTTGTTGGATAGAGACACCAGGTTGAAACCTACGGCCTGCAAGGAATCGAGTGTGCCGAGTGGGGCGAGCCAGCCCCCATTTGGCCGCTGCTGCGGCACCGTGTCGTTTGGCTGGCCCGGTTCCGCAACCGTCCCTTCAAAATTTGTAAATTTGACGTCTCCTTTCAAAAGAGAGGCTATAACGGGCACAGCAGAAGGTGCGGTGGCGCGGATATCGGACCGAATCATTGATTGTCCGGCCAGCGTAATCGTGAGCCCGGGCGACTGCGGCCATACACCGATCCCGATGGCGAATACAGCCGCGAGACACGTCGCTGCAAGTGGTAGCCGGCCACGTCGTAATAATCTTGTTGCCATTTGCGTTCTCCTCCAAACTGCGACACTCCAAACACAGCCATGGTTTGGCTGTGACCGGAGATGGGCGCGCCCTTGCTACGGATTCGTTGGTCCTTGGTTCAAATCCTAGCGGGCCCACCATTTCTTTGGAATGAATTCTTGTCGGCCTCGGCGGCGGCTTTATCCCGCTTTTCCTGATCTTCTTTTGTCAACGGGCCGGCATAATTCCCGGAACCGGCTTGCCGCGAGTACCGCATTACTACCGTCCCATCGGCTCTCTTAATCTGGTCGATGACGCCATTGGGTACGCCTGACTTCGCTGGGCGGAGGATCAGAACAAGTTCGTCGCCGGGCTTAAAGGTCTGTTTGGTCCAACCATCGTCAGCCATCATCGACTCTGGAGAACCGACTTCGCCTGTCCACTGCACAGCTTTGCCGCTCTCATCCTTCGTGGTCCAAACGAGCAGCACATGGGGATTTCTCCAAACAAAGTCCACAACGGTACCCTTTAGGGTCACCTCGTTTGTCGACCACGCTGCATTCCCGTGATGTGCGAGAACAGGGGAGGTCAACGTTGGTAATACGACGACAGCAGCCAGCAACGCAACCATGGGCATAGCTCGCAACATACTTCCCCTCCTCTTGTTTAGAATGCCACTAAAGATTCGAGGACAACAACCCTTACTGTTTCGGAACCGTGGGTATCGTATTCTCATTGTTAAAATTAATACTGTCAGATGGCACGCAGAAATTTTCCGCCAGCTCAGTATTGGGGATCACTGTGACCCTGCCGCTTGTCGTCCAAGGCGCCGTGTATACCTTTGGGTCGGTAATCATCAGCGTTACCTGAAGCAATCCGTAGTTGAGTCGCTTGTAACGTTCCTCGATCCGCATTTCGTCGCTATGCGGATAGCCGCCCGGTCTCCCCGTTTCACTACGCTGAACCGGAGTTTGAGCAAGCCAGGACCGGTCGTCATAGCCATTCGACTCAACAACGAACGTATCTCCTTCCCACCTGCCGACAGCATACCCCAAGTATCGCGGAATCGGAGGATTCGGCGGCAGTTTGCGCCCGTCAGTCCAGATGTCCCGCCACGTATGACCCCACTCAAAGAATTGTAAAACTCGGTCTGGCAATACAACGAACTGAAATCCAAAGTTGAATGTTAGCGACCGTGGCCAACCCATAGGATCACAAGTATTCGCAGGATCCTTGGAATTCCACTGGGGTGAGTCGCTTTGGTCGGCCTCGAATAACTTCTTTCCGTAAGGAGTAAAGGACGGAACCGCTGCCATATTCAGCGGAATACCATTGACCGTCAGGTCATTGGGATTGCCGTTCCAAACTCCCGATATGTCATGCATATCAAACGGGCGCGTATCCACGTTCGCCTTCTTGCGGCCCTCCGCCGCATAAGCTTCGTTCTCGCAGTGCGGACAGGCCTTCCAGCCCGGCCCCGGAGTAACTAAGGGCACCTCCAACCCCGGCCGTGGAGGCTTTGCATCCGCGGTTTTGCCTGGTGGGCCCCCTTGCTGCGCAAACGCGACCGGCCTGAGGGCTAGCAGCGTCGCCAACAGTGCAATGCTGACAATCGCAAAGCTTCGCATTTTGTCAAACCTCCTTCATCAGAGGGGTGCGCCATCCCAGAACAAACCGGAATCTGCTGTTTGGCCTCAAAAAACCTCAACGATTGTACGCCTGTTTCTCGGGCCAGGAATGTAGCGACTAATGAATGTCCGCGGAGGACGCGTCCGCTTTGAGGGCGCCTGTCGCCGTCCCCGCCCGCAAAAGCCGGTTCACATTCGACGCCCTGTCTTCCGGCAGCATCAGCCGTTTTGCAATCATTTCGTCTATGGCCTTTTCAACTGCGGAGGAATACGCCGACAAAGAGGGATATCGTTCCTCGATCGATAGTCGTGGATCGCCAGAATTCATGCGCTCGGCCTTGGTCTTCGGGAACGGTATGTATTGTCCCGCCGCTTCGCAGCCGTCGTTCGCTTGCGGCCCCGATCGCAGAGCCCAGCCCGTGTACGTGGCGAGCGGCACCGTCACGTCGGGCAAACGGACACCGGCGATGTCGTTGCCGTCGGCGTCGGTCTTCGGCACATAACTCGGATAAATCGGCCCGTTCTCCGGATTGTTAAAGATGGGCGGTCTGACGGCTGGCGGATTGATTTTCATGACCCCCGTGCTGTAGAACTGCGGACCGTAGTTGAGCAAGTATCGCGTGGACATCAGTCCTGTGTAGGTGACACCCGGAATCTTTGGGAAGCCTGCCCTGCTCTGCGGCAACGGCGGCACAAGTGTGCCGTCAGCCAAACGAGGAACCGCGCTGGACGGCGCTGCGATGTCCTTCGTTGACCACTCGTCCAGCGCGACCCACAACGCGCGCAGCACCGGCGCCGAGTCCAGCGGATTCTGGAACTGCTGGCAGTTACCTTTTGCTGTGGGGTTGCCTGTGCCATGCTGCTCGCTGGAAATCAAGTAGTAACGCGCCATCGGGTGGTCGGGAAGATCCATCTTGCCCGAAGGGTCGGTGGTAAAGAGAGACGCCGCCTTCACCCAATATTCGTTCGCGGAGTAGACCTCCATGCCGAGCGGGCACGTTTTCGTCTTCGCGCACTTGTCGTAGCGGCCCGCCGTCTTGCCGCTGATCGGATCAGTCAACCTCTGGTGGGCGAACGGAAACACTCCTTCGATGTACAACTGATCCTGGCGATTGCGTTCGGTGCGCCCCGGCTGGGAGAAACGATAGTTCATGTTGATTCCATCCCCGGCGGCGATCCATTGCAACAGGCCGTCGAAAACGATCCTGCCATTTTCATCCTCGTTGAATCCCAGGTTGCGAAAGTCATTCAGCATCCGGCCCGGCTGCGAAACCGCGAACGTGTAAATCCGCGTCACGTCTCCGGCCAGCGGATTCATCGTGCCGGCGCTGTCCGCTGTCGCGTAACGCAGAAATGAATTGAAGTCCCGGACTGCGGCGAAGCCGATTCCATTGACCGTAGGATCTTTCGCCGGGTACGAAAATTCATAAATGTCATTCGCGATAAAAGTTGTACCAGCGGGAAGCAACCGGATGGCACTGCCGTTATTCGTATACTCCCAGCCGGATGCCGCGACCACTTGCGGCACGTCATCCAAGTGAACGCGATGGGTCAGCGTCGCCTTCGTCTGGTCCAGAGTCGCGGGCAGGTAGTTCAACGTGTAAGAAGCGCCCGGACTGACGATGTACTCGTAGGCCGGTCCGCTGATGGAGGAACCATCAGGATTCTTCGCGATCGGCAGCGTGATAGTCAGGTTGAAATTGGAGTTGTCGGCCCCAGCCCCGAAGTCCCAGCCGCTCCAAACCATCGTGTAGCCTTGCGGTGCCAGGAACGTGCCGGCTGGATCGCTGGATGTCGAGGGGTCATTGCCGCCCGTCGATCGATTGAAATTGCCGAAAAGCTTACTGCCGCGGTTCGGAGCTTCGTAGAAGACTTTGTGATTGCCCTTACTCAGATCGGTCGGCTTCAGAATGTAAAAATCGAAGGAGTACTCCACTTTGCCGTTGGCGTTACGCGGCGCAAGGCCGAGGTCAACGATCACATCATTGTGGCGGTCGGTCGGACTGACTTCGCCGAATCCCTTGCCGATGATCCGTTCGTAGGTGCCGACTTGGGGAAACGAATACCCACCGAACGCCGCCCCCCGCGAGATGATCTGGATTCTTGTGATGCCCGCATCGGCAGCGGAAGTGACAGACAGAATCGCAGCCGCCACTATTGTGCCGGCGATGCTCAGATGCACAAACCCGCGCCAGATAACTCTCAGCGTCCCTCGGAAATTTACGTTCGCTTTCAGTACAGGCATGGTGTCCTCGTCTTAGTTTCAGCCTACATCCCTGACCGACTTCCCGATTTCCACTGGTATCTGAGGCAGACCATATGCGAGTCGTCTTCTGGTGTCAACCTCGGAGCTTGGAGCTTTGCGTGGTCCGCTGAGGCGCAGTCACAAGCGAAATCGGGTCGCTTGACATATACGCGATCTCGTTACAGTCTTGCGGCATCAAATTGCGCGATTTCTCCCCCTGCCAACAGGAGGCAAAACCTCATGACCCAAGGTGTGTTTCGCCTACGGACAGCAACCGCCCGATGGCTCAGCCTTCCTTTCGCGATCGTGGCGGTCGTCTCGTTCGGCTCCATCGCGTTCCACGGCCCCAGAGGCTCGTCCTTCACCTCAAAAGCTGCTGAGACCGATGGCGACTGGACTTATGTGGACCACGATTTCAGTGGCACACGTTACAGCCCCTTGAGTCAGATCACGCCCCAGAATGTGGACCAACTGGCAAAGGCTTGCTCCTACACGTTTCCCGAAAAAGTGCCTTCGGAAACTGCGCCTATCGTTTCCGCCGGAGTCCTTTATGCCACCAGCGAACATTACACCGTGGCTCTCGATGCAGCCGATTGCCGCGTTCTGTGGACCTATCAGTGGCAGCCGCGAGGCCGCGACTCTGTGCGTGCGCATCGGGGCGCCGCCATTGCCGGCGGAAAAATCATTCGTGGCACCGCGGATGGTTATCTGATTGCCCTCGACGCCGCCAGCGGCCGTTTGCTCTGGGCAAAGCAAATCGCCAATCCCAACCAGGGCTACTTCATCAGTATGCCCCCGCTGGTGTACGGCGATTTGATCTACATCGGCCCCGCCGGATCAGAGTCCGCGGCCAATGGGTGGATCGGCGCCTTTCGATTGGCCGATGGCGACGAGGTCTGGAAGTTCAATATTATTCCCGCCGATGGTGAGCTCGGCGCGGATACCTGGGGACCTGATCCGGACGCGCGCAAGCATGGCGGCGGCGCGCTTTGGACTCCCCTCTCCTACGACGTCGAAAAGGATTTGCTCTACGTTTCCGGTGGCAATCCTGCGCCGGATTTTTATGATGATGCGCGGCCGGGTGCGAATCTATTCACCAATTCGATCATCGCACTCGACGCCAAGACAGGCCGCTTGGCCTGGTACAATCAGTTCCTCCCTCACGATGTCCATGATTACGACGTCACGCACGTCAATCCCATCTTTAAAATAGACGCGCATACCGCCATTGCTACGACGGGCAAAGATGGCGTTCTCCGCGTGGTCGATCGGGACTCACACAAGGTTCTCTACAGTATCCCTTTCACCACGCGGCTCAACGCGGAGGCGCCGATCAGCACCACTGCGATTCGCGTCTGCCCCGGAACGCTGGGCGGCAGCGAATGGAACAGCGCCGGCTACAATCCCAGGCTCAACCTGCTCGTCGTGCCCAGTAACGATCAGTGGTGTTCGCAGATTTTCAAGGATACGGAGGCGCCCAGCGCCGAGAAGGCGAATGCCGGCGAAGGGCCGTATTTCGGCGGCCCCATCGATCACGATCCTTTTCCCCAAGCTCGTGGCCGGATCACGGCATTTGACGCCGCCACAGGCCGGGAGCGCTGGCGGTACGAGTCGCCCACTCCGCTGGTCGCTGCCATCGCACTCACCGCTTCCAATCTCATCTTTACTGGCGAAACGGGCGGTTATTTCGACGCTCTCGATGCTCGCTCGGGCAAGGTTCTTCTCCGCCAGAATTTAGGAGACTCCATCCAGGGAGGCGTCATCACCTATTCCGCCCATAACGTGCAGCGCGTCGCCGTTGTTTCCGGAGACGGCGGAGTCATCAGTACAAGAAGGATGCCCGAAGTCATCGGTGGGAATCCCACCATCACCGTGTTTGCAGTTCAAAAGTCGGTGAGCAAAAAATAGCATCTGTCCAGTCCAGGCAGCCGATTGTGCGCTGGATTGTCTAGGCGTAAAATGCTCGCTGATCAGGAAATCCGCCTGGCCCGTTATCTCCGACGAGAAATTTAGTGGAGGAAAGGAAACTTCCGATGACAGCTAAAAAAATTGGTCTTGTCTTGGCGATTGCTCTCGCTGCAGTCGCGTTTACCAGCCTCGCGAATGCCCAGCAGCAACCCCCGCCGCTCTCGGTGAAGCCCCTGAATGGCGGGGTGTACTGGACGCAAGGAGGCGCCGGAGGAAATACCGGCATCATTGTAGGCAAGGACGGCGTTATCGTGATTGACGCAAAAACGACTCCGGCATCCGCCAAGGAGATGCTCGCCGAGATCGCGAAAATCACGCCTAAACCGGTGACCACCGTCATCCTCACGCACAGCGATGGCGATCATGTAAACGGGCTCGCCGCATTTCCGGCCGGTTTGACCATCATTTCCCAGGAAAACTGCAAGAAGGAGATGGAGGCATCCGCCAGTTCGCGGAATCCGGCCCCGCAAGACCGCCTGCCCAATAAAACTGTGGCGAATAAGGAAAATCTGACCATCAACGGCGTGAAGCTCAATTTGCTCCATTACGTGCCCGCGCACACCAGCGGTGATCTGATGGTTTACCTGCCAGAACAAAAAATCGTATTCACCGGGGACATCATCGCCACCAACCAGCCCTATACGCTCATTCATGCGGAAAAGAATGGCTCTTCAGAAGGCTGGATTCAGACGGTAAAGGGGCTTACCTCGCTGAACGCGGACACCTACGTTCCTGGCCATGGCGATTTGCAGACGAAGGCCGACGTGCAGCAGAGGCTCGCGAAAGTGCAGGCCAGACGCGAAGAAATCAAGAAGCTGGTCGCGCCGGGCAAATCATTGGACCAGGTCAAACAGGCGCTCGGTGAAACCGATACGCCCGCCGCTCCCGGCGCGCCACAGTTCCCGTCGTTTACAACTGTGGTTTACAACGAGCTGACGAAAAAGAGTTAAGGCGCACCCCGCTTTCGAAGTCTGACGGCTGTTCTGCGGCGGTTTGCAAACGATCTGGCCGCGTTGTCTATACTGCGATGAGGGTCGAGGCTGGTATCGGTAGACCTTCGTCTCACCTCAAATGAGAACCCTGCGCGAGGATGCCCGGCACATCTAGAAAACGTACTTCAAACCGAACTGAATCAGCCGAGGAGCGACCGACGTTTGGGTGATAACGCCGAATGTAGCCGTTCCGAAAGTTGTGCCAGGATTGGCGAATTGGGGGTGATTAAGAGCATTGTAGAACTCGGCGCGGAAAGCCAGTTGTGCGTTTTCCCGCAGACCGCCCACGGTGGTGGTCTTGCCGATGGAGATATCCGTATTGAATTGTCCCGGTCCGTTGGCAATGCTTTGACCAGCATTCCCGTAACCCAAGGAGCCGTCGGAGCCGATTGCGGGCGCATTACAGATCGCCGACTTATTAATCCAATTACGCAAACGAGACCCGGTAGTGCCGGAGGTCACGAGATCTTTGTAGGTCGCGCCCGGGCAAAGTGTGATCGTGGCGGGTCCGGCGAAACCATAGACGGAACCGCCGTTGCGGTCGGTCAGAGACATCGGTAGTCCACTCTGCACGATGACGATCCCGGAAATTGACCAACCTCCCAGCATGGCGCCCCCGAATCCTTTCGTCCGGAGGATGGGCAAATCATAGCTGAAGTTGGTGATCACGCGGTGTGTACGATCGAAACTCGTGCGGGCCCAATCTAGATTAAGGTTCCTCTGGTCGTTGTAAACCGTTGTATTGGCCTCGGCCTTGGAAAAGGTATAAGCAAATTGAAAGCTTAGACGATGAGAAACCTGCTGTCGCAGCGTCGCCTGCGCGCTGTGGTACCAGGAAGCCCCGAGAGACTGGTGTGCTTGCAAGGCAGTCGGTGTCTCGCCGACGATCGGTACCCGCAGGTAGGCATTGGCAGACGTATTCGTGGTGGCGCAGCCCGCTGCATCGACGCCCAGGGTGGCAAAAACCGCCGCACTCACTCCCAAACCTGCTGGCGTATTCGGCAGCCCGCAGTTCACCGGATGGCCGGGAGTGGCCACCAGCGGTTGGTTCGACTGATAGGCGAGCAACAGGTTGTTGCCGTACGATCCGACATATCCCAGGTCGAGCGCCAAGGTGGGAGAGAATCTGTATTGGACGTTCAGACTCCATTGTTGCAGTTTCGGAATCCGGAAATCCGGTCCGATTACCCGGTCAGTAAGACGCGACGTGGGCGTTCGTAGGACAAAACCCAGGGTCGTGGTAGGGAATGGCTTCTGCAGTGTGGACGCACTATTGCTGGCGCCTGTATCGCTAAAAAGTTGGGCAAATGGCTGTGTATTGTTCTGAGCCGTATTAGGGGCATTTCCTCCGTCAGAAGGAAGCTGATAGAACCATCCGTAGCCGCCGCGCACAACCACGCGGGTCTGTTTGCTGCCTGGTTGCCAAGCTAGACCGAACCGCGGAGCGAAACTGTCCAGAGGAGCATCATTCGCATAGTAGCTCTTGGTCGGGCGGATAAATGCTCCTGCTGGGGGTGGTCCGAACGGTTGGCCCGTGTAGGGGTTGATCTGGTTGGGGTTGTAATTGGCAGGCACAGTAGTTCCTACATACGTGCCGGACGCCGGCGGGATAGGCGCTAGCTGCAGGAGGGACGGCCAGGCATTACCAAGATCCCCGGCTGGGCCCCAAGAGGGTGGAAGATATTCCCAGCGGAGACCCACATTGACGGTGAGGCGCGAGGTGATTTTTGTATCGTCCTGCACGAAGGCGGAGCCATGATCGATTCGGTAGGAACGTACGACTTCACCCCTCGGTCCCAAGCCTACATTCGCTTCGATCGATTGAATATTGCTGAATCCCTGAGGACTGCCATTCTGGGCCGCGCTCATGCCCAGCAAAAAGTCGGTAAAGTTCTGAAAGGTAATCCTTCCTCGGGATTGGCTGCTGAAGCTTTGTAAGTCTTGTCTAAAGATGAAGACTCCCGTACGAATGGTGTGCTTGCCGTGAACCCAGGAAAGCGTGTCTCCCCCAGAATATGTCTTAGTAGCGCTCCGGTAATCGTTGTGGATATTCCCTACTCGAAAGCCTCCCAACGATCCCCGGATCGCGAAGTCCGGCGGCTCCGGAAACAAGGGGGTAGCTGGCGTCATACCGATCGAGGCTGCCGAGGGAACGCCGGGGCCTGTTTCGTCGGTATTGGCAAGCGTAAATGTAATCCTAGCTTCGTTGGCAACGTTGCTTGTCAATACCGAAGTGAGTTTTACGCTTGTGATGTAGTCTTTATCGTCTGCTTTCTCCGGGAATCCTGGGGTATTCGGTGTCTCAGGGGAGCGAAAAAAATTGGTACCGAAGGATCTCGCCGTGTTCGCCGCGGCATCATAGAACCGGCCCGACAGCGTTTGTTTCTTGGAAATCACGTAATCAACATTCAGCAAGTATTGGTTTTCGTAATACGTGGAAGGCAGACTATATGACGAAAACCCAAGACCCGCATTTGCTCCGCTGGAAAGTATTGTTTGTGGTGTGGGGATCGCATAGCTGCCATCGGGCAGCTTCAACTGAAGAAGATTGAGCGCGACAGGATTGATGTTCGACCCGTCGCAGGCCACCTGCACTCCCCCGGCAAAGGTCAAATATCTGGACTGCATGGCGGGGGCCTTATTCGTGGGACAGAACTGCGAACCGATCGTGGCTGCCGAGCGATCATTGGTGAGTGGCGGAAGAAGAACGGTGGATAAGGAGGCGTCGGGGTCCAACCCGTTCACCTGCCGTGTTCCCTGATAGGAACTAAAGAAGAACAATTTATCTTTCTTCATCGGTCCGCCGATCGTGCCGCCGAACTGGTTTTGCTTCAGGTTCGCACGGGGCTGCCCGGCCGTGTTCCGAAAAAAGGCATTGGCGTTGAAAATGTCATTGCGCACGAATTCCCAGGCATCTCCGTGAAACTGGTTCTCGCCGGATCTGGTAATCAGGTTGGTATTGGGCACTCGCGCGCCATACCCGGAATCATATTGCGAGGTCTGAATCTTGAACTCCGAAATCGTGTCCGGATTGGGGACTGTCGTGGCGGAAGCTGCGCCGTCCACGGTATATCGACCGGTGTCCGTGTTGCCATTTACGTTCGCGCTCTGGGAGCCCGCGCCCAAGAGTCCGGCATTGTTCACAGCGGCGGCGGAGCCTGAAGACATCGACATCACCTGTGTGAAGTTGCGCGTCGTCAGCGGGACTGCCGTAATGGTCTTGCTGTCCACCAGCGTGCCGTTCGAGGACGTTGCTGTCTGACTGAGCTGGCACTGGCACGTCACGCGTTCTTCCGATGCTCCCGCCTCGAGCTGGGCATCAAGCTCGGGGGCCTCCGAGACGTTTACGACCACTGACATCGCCTTGGAGATCTTGAATCCTTGCGCAGAAAAGTCCACTTCATAGGTTCCGGGAGAAAGTAACGAGAATCCATAGAGGCCATTCGCGTCGGTCGTTGTTACTTGCGCCTGCCCAGTCGTAATGTTATTCAGCGTGACAGTCACACCCGGAACGACTGCGCCCGTTGGATCCACAACGGTGCCCCGCAACGCTCCCGTCGTTGAGGATTGCGCCCACAAACAAGAAGAAGCGCCGGCAAACCCGGCGATCAGAAGGATACCGACGATAAGCCACCTGAGCTGTTCCCTAGTGATCACAGTCACGCCACCGGCAAGTCAATTAACTGAAGCGTTCCTGGCAGCTTGGTACGAGCCTCACCCCAGAAGGGCTGCACTGTGCCAGGACCGAAGGGCAATTTTCATAGAAACTGCACACCATATCTTACTGAACGCTACTTCGCAACATCGCGCTTCCTGCCGGCGTGGCCGGCGCGAAATGAATGCGAGCGGCTTTTGGGATACCTCAATCCGTATTGGTCAGATGCTGAATAGAGAAGGCGTTCTGGCCACGATCGGATGGCATGGGTGTTTGGCGTTTGCATCCAGGCTGAGTACCATGCGGAACTTTCCGGGCATGAGGTATTGATTGTGGGCTGGCGACAGTCGGACGCCGTCCCTACGAAAACCCGATCCAGCGTCCTCCGATGCCCACGCCGGACCACAGCGCGACCGAGACCACGGCGACCACTTTGCTCCAGATCGGACTCATTCGAGCCTCATCGCCTATGGTCACTTTGCGCTGCACCGTAAACGTGAAGAGGATGGCCAGAAACAGTGACGCCATCTTCATCCAGAACGCCGCATGGTAATAACACTTGATCGCTTCGGACAGGAACAGCAGGGTACCGGTGATGATCATCACTATCAGGCTGCCGATGAGCCATCGCTGGGCATCGCGTGCAAGTTGTGCGATAGGCTGGCGCCGCAAGCCTAGCCCTAGGAGGCGCAAGTCCACCACCAACACGGCTCCCCCGATCATGCCGAGGCCCAGGAGGTGGATAGCCTCAATCACGGGGAATAACCAGGAGGATCGTCGTATCGCTGCGCCGATTCCGGACTGTTCACACCACTGAAAGAAGGCCAGCAGTGACATCAGTGGTCCGATCCATCGGGCACGCAGCTGGTGAGGTAATTGATGATCGCCGGTTGCGGCTGCCTGTCGCAGTCAAACCAGTTATACGCAATCATTCTTCCCGAAAGAACGATGCAGATCCACAGCACAAGGGAAAGCGCACCGGCAACCCTGGCCGCCTTCGGCGGTATGCCGTCCAACTCCCACGTCGTCACCCGGCGATAAACGCCCGAATGAAAAATCCACACGTTCACGCCTGCCAGCACGAGCATAATCATCTTGGTCCGGAAGAAAATATTCTGATAGGACCGCAGAGGTATCGCGGAAAACAGCAGTGCTCCGCTGATGACCATGATGACGAAACCAACTGCGGTCCAGGGTAGCAGGCGCCGGGCAACTTCCGATACGGGTACGCTCCGCATCGTCCAACCGAGCAGACGCAGGTCGAACATCACCGCCAGGCCGAAGAAAAGACACAACGCCCACACGTGAACGGATTCGATGAGGTCATAGGCATACCGCGATTCGTGCAGACCGGTGCTCCACGACGAATCTGCCATCCGGCTGAAGAAGCCGAGCAGAGAGCCTCCTCTGCCCTGGTTCTTGCCTTCCTCCAACGTCGCCGTGAGGGGCACGGTTTTCTGAAGAGTGACGAAGTGGGTCCATCCTGGAACAAATTCAGAAGGAATCACATAAAACTCACGTTCCAGGTCACTGGATCTCTGCGCCATGTATGCCGAAGCTTTAGTCGCCGTCACCAAACAACAAAGGGTCAACACCAAAGCTGGCAACAAACGTATCAAACGACCTCGCATTGGAAACTCAGTTTTCTCTGGTCTCAAGCTTCGGGGTCCGCGACTCGAAATACGAATCGCGCGCCAACACCTAAGATCGAGCGCCGCTTCAGTTATTTTTTACTCTGGGGCGTCAACTCATAGGGAGCGCCCGTACCGGACGAGCCGAGAAACAACTTCCGTCCGTCAGGGAACGTAAGATCCCGGCCGTTGGCTCGGTGCGACCCGTCTTTCGCCTGGTACCCATCGACCACAATCTCGGTGCCCGGCAGTAAGGATTCCTTAGTGAACCCGCGCCGGAACAGGACATTCGGCGTGCCCGCTTCAACGGCCCAGTTTTCCACCGTGCCATCGGGCTTCTTCACGTCGACGTGCAACCAAGTGTGGGGATTGACCCATTCCATTTTAGTGATCGTCCCCTTGAAACTCACCGGTTTATTCGCGTCGAACTCTGCTGCAAACGCGTGGTGCGCCCACACAGACGTCGCCCCTCCGCAGATTGCCAGACCCACGATGACGACTGCTGTGGCAAGCTTCGTTCGCATCGACTTCAGCCTCCTGCCGCGTTTAGAAGCAAGATGGACGCCGTGGCCCGCGGCGGCTCGACTATCCCACTTAGGATAGGTGGCGCCCGTCCATATTACTTACCGCCGTACCAATCGTAAAACCGGTCACCGCTCGGAACCTTGCGAGTGATATCCACCGCCATGGTTTCGCCTTCCCAGTGCTTCACCAACTGCTGCTTGCGAAGACCTCCGTACATGAACTCCTCGACGAATTCGTTGCAGCGAAACTCGAGAAGCTGCATGTTCGCTTCCACCCGCCGATAGAGCGGCATGGCGATTCGCCAAGGCCGCGTAAAGACCTTGGGATCCTCGATCGTCACTTCGTACCTGATGATATCCGGCGACATCAGCGTGAAGCGCTCCACCAGGTGCAGCGCGTCGCTATGGAAATTCCCGGCGCGATCGAACCAGCTGCGGTCATTGAAATTCGTGACGTCAACAACGAGCGCGTCTCCGTCCCAGTGTCCGGCGGAGTGGCCCATCCAGGTATCGTCCGGCGGCCCTGCGACCTTGTCCAAATGGATCGTGCGCGCGGTATTGGAGAATTCATAGGCCATGTGGATCTTGTCCGTACCTTGGGTGATCTGGAAAGGATAGGGCATATACATCGCGCGCGGAATGCCCGGCAAGTAACACTTCAGCTCCGGGTCGCGGTCAATCCAGTGTTCCGAATTCTCCTTCTTGATCAGCAAGGCTCCTGCTGTGTAGGGGATCTGCCCGTCACCCTGCACGACGCCCAGCGATCCGGGTACGCCGCCCGCGGCGCCGAGCGCGAGGACCGGCGCCGCCGGCACGCGTGCGTAGTCATAAGGATAGGTTCCCGGCTGCGTGACGGCGCCGGGAAGCGCCGCGTGCGCCTGCAAATCCCAGTTGGCTTCGTTATTGGCTTGCCAGATGCCGCTGAAGTTGGGTTTGCCGCCAACGCGGGCCGGCCGCGCAGCGGGAGCCTGACCGGACGTCCGCGTGATAGACACCGAAAGGACGGCGCTGACCACTGCCGCGGCAATAGCTACCGTTATCGTCGAGCGTGAGAATCGGCCGCGCATGATGTCCTCCTTTTGCTTCTTTCGGCTCTACTGCAACGGATCGTCTTCAACGCCCACAAAATCTGTGGCATTGTCGCTTATTGCCGGATCGGGACCTTGTCCCTGCGCAAAGGCGGCCTCGGCCATGCGTTGTCCCCGCATCAGCCCCGGGGAGGCATAGTTTCCTTCGATGCAGCGAGGCTCATAATAAATTCTGTTCTCCTGCTCGCTCTGCTTAGTGAACTCTTGCTTGACCGTCCAAGGCCGCGTCCACACCGTCGCATCCTCGATCGTGACGGCGTATTCGAGCGTGCTCGGCCCGGTCCGCGTCCAGCGTTCGACCAAATGCAAGTTCTGGCGCGAGCCCTGATAATCAGTCTTGGGACTGAAATTCGTCACGTCGACCACCAGCGTATTGCCCTCCCAGTGACCGCGCGAGTCGCCGTACCACTGGCGGAGGTTCGCCGGCAAGTGCGGGCTTCCGTTCATGACGATGTTCCGCTGCCACCCTTGCCCCTGCCCCACGTCATAGAACATCGAGATGCCGCCGGGCGTCTGCACAATTCGGCGGAAGCTCCCCCCGTACGCGGTTCCGAATTCGGGCAGTCCGCCGGTCAAGCAGCGGTCCGGCAGCGCGCCGTCCTCCGGACCATCATGCCGATTCATGCGCGCCGTGTTGTAGCGAGGAGGAAGTTCGGCGCGCCGCGAAGAGTGCGTCGGATCGTATTTCCCTCCGGTACAGGCCACCGACTTGTTCTTGCAAGTCTCGGTCGCTTGCAACAGGGCCAGACGAAATTCCCGGTCGGCTGCGGCAATCTTCTGAGCCTCTGGCGTCCGCGCCGGGATCCGCCCATCGGGCGGATCCACAATCAGCGACGTGCGCGCGCCGGTGTGCTTGATGGACATGAAGGCCGCGTTGTACGCGCCGGCGACATCGAGCTCGGTGCCGCGCTCCACACGCCTGTCCCGGCCGAGCAGAGCGGCTCGCTCTTTGTCCAATTCGGCCCGCTGCGCCTCGGTGAAAAATTGCTGGTTCGCATACTTGGCGGGTCGCTGTAAGGGCGTGTCAGATTCGTCGGTCCAAATGCCCTGCAGATCGGGTTCGCCCCACGGCGTTTTCAGGACTTGAGCTGCCGCCGGCGCTTTCACGGAGGGCGTTGGGCCCTCCTGCGCGACCGTCACCTGCGCCGGTTTCAAAAATACGAGTACCGAGATGATCGCCGCCACTGCTCCCATCGATTTCAGGAGTCGAATGCGCATCTGACACCTCTCGCGGCGGCCTCAACAGCCAGGCGGAGAGCATATCCGGACAACTGGCGCGGCTCCAAACCGCTAGGTGGCATCATTATCATCAAGGACTAGGCTGCTGTCCAGAAGATTGAGGCGCGCTTAGTTGACGCGACGCTCTTAGCTCGTTACCTTATGTCGAAATTGCGTACGGCATGGAGACCTCGAATATGCGAATCGGATTCAACCGCCCCACTGCCTTGATTGCCAGCGCCGCGATGGGCGCTGTGTTTTGTTTGGCCGTAATCCGCACGACCGGCCAGGCCACACGCGCCGGTCAGGCCACTCGGCCAATACGTACCCCAGACGGCCACCCCAACTTGAATGGCATCTGGCAGGCAACCACGACGGCGAACTGGGACCTGCTCGCCCACGCGATGCGTCCTGCCGTCGCTCAGCCCGGAGTGTACCCGGACGTCCCGGTGCTGGCCGCCCCGGTCCTAGCGCTGGGCTCAGTCGGCGGCGTGCCGCCCGGACCCGGCGTCGTCGAAGGCAACGTGATTCCCTACAAGCCCGAGGCCGCCGCGAAAAAGAAAGACAATGCCGAACACTGGCTGGATCGCGACCCCGAAGTCCGATGCTACATGCCGGGGACTCCACGGGCGATGTACATGCCCTATCCGTTTCAGATCACTCAGGGCACAAGTAAGATCGAGATGTCCTTCGAATTTGCCGGCGCCAGCCGCACCATTCACCTCGACCCGGTCGACCCGCCGCCCGCCGACACCTGGATGGGCCATTCGGTCGGCCATTGGGAAGGCAACACACTGGTCGTCGACGTCAGCCATTTCAACGACCGGACCTGGTTCTCGCGCGCCGGTGATTTCCACAGCGATGCGCTGCACGTCGTCGAGCGCTTCACGCCGATTACTCCCGACGCGCTGCGCTACGAGGTGACCATCGAAGATTCGAACGTGTTCGCCCGTCCGTGGAAGATGAGCATGGTCCTGTACCGTCAGCTCGAAGCCAACGCGCAGCTCATGGAATACAAGTGTGTCGACCTGGTGGAGGAAACCTTCCTGGGCCATCTGCGCAAGAAACAACTGGTGAAGCACTGGGAAGGCGACACCATCGTGATAGACATCACGCGCAAAATTCCTACAGGCGATAAACTCTACGAGCGGTGAGCTCGGACATGTTACACACAGGTGGGTTTGCAGCTCTACTCCTCGGGCGGTAAAGAATGGGATTTCCTGGAATCATAGCCGTCTCAGAGGTTGTGCTAGGCGCCTTCATGACGGCAACATGGTGGTTGGTATTGAGCCGGCATGAGGTATACGTGGGATGGAGACGTAGAGCCTCGCTGTTTGGTTTGATATTACCGGCGGTAGCCCTCGCCATTGAAATTGTTGTCTCGACAACAGCGCACTTCTATCCGCTTCGTGAGTCGGATGAGGCGGGCGGCTTACCTGCCGTCATGGCTATGTTCATCGCAATCGGCCTCATCGTCGTAGGCTTATTGTCATTGGCAGGACTTGTCTCCGCTTTGCTTGGTAAAGGAAACCCTCGAATTGCGGCGGTCGTCTGGTCTTTTCTTGTATTCGCAACATTTCTCGTCAATCAAGTTCTCGCAATCAATTCCTTCCATTAACAAGGCAGTGTCCTCATGAAATGCTTTGGCTGAGCCTACGTCACCAAAGAAACCTAGAGGCTAATGTGGCGACGATTCATAGCGGGCCTGATGAGGAATCCCGCATCTACATCAGGACGGACGATGCGATCAGCTAGGTTCCTCAGAGGAAGCTGAGTAAACCCGCGCAATAATGAGTCAGAGAGACACGGAGGTCACAGAGAAAAAATCGGAGGGATTCTTCGCTTCACCACCCCACCGCATGCGAAGGCGGCATGCGTTGGGGACCGCGTTACGCTCAGAATGACACCGCCGCGGCTTGCACGGCCGAATAGCTTGATCGAAAGGCTATAAGAGATGCCGGTCTAAAGCCCGGCGCTCGGTTAAAGGCGAGAGTCGAGGATGCCGCGCTGAAGGCCGCGGCGCTACGTTTAAAGCTTCGGACTCGGGAGACCCGAGTTACCGAGTTGCCACACAGACTCTAAAGGCCGGCGCTACATAAGACGGGAAGACTTATTGGTCGCCCCCGCCGCCGGTGGCGTTGTCCTCGAGCGCTGGATCAGGACCCTTCCCTTCGGAAAACAACTTCTCCGCGGTGCGCGTGTTCGCCAGCATACCCAGGAGCCCGTAGTTGCCTTCGTGGCACCCGCCTTCGTACACCATGTTCGGCTTGTCGGCGTTCTTCCGCAGTTCCTGCACGAACGTGAACGGTTTCACCCAAGTTGTCGGATCCTCGGCGGTCGTCGTAATCTGCAGCGTCTTCGGATCAATGCGTTTGTAGCGCTCGATCAAACGTAGGTTTTCTCGCGAG
>WNGN01012705.1_pt1 | contig 23530 bp, 37 predicted proteins | sample 5400561 | NCBI WGS metagenome assembly WNGN01 (sample SAMN13153379, study PRJNA577476) | soil metagenome | isolation source: 115 cm soil or saprolite under Garry oak tree replicate 2 | place: USA:California | collected 2016-06-15 | reverse complement strand
GTTGCCCTCGATCCTGGCGTTGCCCGCGATCCTGGCGTTGCCCGCGATCCTGGCGTTGCCCGCGATCCTGGCGTTGCCCTCGATCCTGGCGTCGCCCTCGATCCAGGCGTCGCCCGCGATCCAGGCGTCGCCCTTCTCGGACAGATTTTTTTCTGCCTCGATCCAGCCGCCGATTTCGCCCTTGACCACAATGCCGAACGAAGCAACGGCACGGATGCGCTTCAGCATCAGACCGTAGAATTCCTTGGTCTCGCCGGTGAACTCGTACTTGGTGTTTGTTTCATTCATTTTGAATTCCCTTTTGATGCCTTGAGGGCCCCGCCAGTGAGCTTGAGCCCGCGGCTGATGGCGGGGGTGAGTTCGATTCGACCTTTCTTTGCGAGCGCCTTCAAGTGATCTTGCGCGGCGTTTTGGGAGGCGAATCCCATCTTTTCGGCAATCTGCTTGCGGCTTGGGGGGTAGCCGTTCTTGGTGATGAAGGATTCAAGGAAGGAAAGGACGCGCTGTTGCGGCTTGGTTAGGGAGTCCATGAAAATGAAGTGTAGGGCTTGACAGGCTGATATGTCAAGCAGTAGTATCAACGCCGAGGGCCAAAGCGTCCTAGCAGTGCCCCAGCTGGGACGTAATTCAGAAGCGGCGACAGGACCACGTCCGAGGCCAGCGTACCGCTGAGGAGAGAGTCCAGGAGCGCGGTGGGCGCCGCCTCCCAGGAGTTGCAGGGGCTTGTCACGAGTCCGCTCGTCGAACAGCATCTCCTGCTTTGAATTCGCGCCGTGGAGCAGTCTGGTAGCTCGGGGCCTTCATAGGGCTCAGGTCGCACGTTCAAATCGTGCCGGCGCTACCCGAGCAGTTGCGTCAAGGGAAGTACGGTTGGCCCTACGTCAGGCCCCGAACGGTATCTGGTAAGTGCCGTGGCAAGCCGGGAGAGACCGGCCCCGAAAGGGTGATTTGACAAAGAACTTTCGGAGGTTTTATGATCCGTTCTGCGCCACTCGCGGTGGCAGCGAAGATTCGAGAAAATGAGCCCTTTTAGTCTGGGCTCGCGTTGGGGCGAAAGCCCTGGTCAGGAAACCGTCTCCTCGGATCTTCCCCTGCCGCGAGCGCGAGTCCAGTCTCAAAGGGCTTTTGTACGTCTGGAATCCGGCGCCGGCGTTGTCGCGGGGCCCTCAACGGCGAGCAGCGCGGAGAGTCCGCAATCGTGGGCATGAATCCTGAGAGGCGGATCAGGCTGGCGAAGGAAGCGGCCGAGGACAAAAGGCTTCCGGGTGTCGTGGCTCCGCAACGGGGGAACGGCTGAAGGCGCCCTTAGCTCGGGTATGGGCTGGGTGCGTCCACCGCTTGGGGAATCTATTCGAAGATCTCCGATTTTGGTTCTTTCTCCATAAACTACGAAGAGAGAAAAATCCTCTTTGCCAAAATGAGCTTGTCAACCAGAAGGTCCTCGAATGGCTGAAATAAACGACAAATTCAGCATCGGCTGGATTGATTTCGAGCGAGAGCCGAAATGCGAGCCCAATCCGAATTTCCCGAAAGGCATTGACATCAAGACTACGAGCGGCGTTCCTGGGTGCAAGGTGGATCTTCCCTATCCGGCCAAGCGTTGCGGCCTTTATGTGGTGAAGTGCTCGGTTTGCGACATGACGATCGGTGTCACGACTGCAGGACGTCCCGACGATCCGCGCTCGGTTGAAGTTCCCTGCAAAGCCCTACTGAATTAAATGAGGACGCGCCTCCTTGAGCTGCCCGACTGGCTTCCCCGCGAAGCCTGGCAGGAATTCCTCAAGATGCGCCGGCGGATCAGGAAACCCATGACCGAATACGCGAAGAAGCTGGCGATCGCGAGGCTCGACCGATTACGCGAACTCGGCGAGAACATCCAGGCGGTGCTGGACCGGAGCACCTTCAATGATTATCAGGGGCTTTTCCCGGTGCCGGTGAGCCAGAACGATCCGGTTGGCAACGGTGCCTGGCGCGAGCCTTCTTGCGGGTATATCACTGCATCGCCCGAGTCGCGGAAATGCGAGAATGTTGCGGTGGAATTCATCAGCGGCCGCGGCTGGCGGTGCGCGCACTGCAAGCTCAAGGAAGAGCCCGGAGCGCCCCGTATGACTGATGGGCTGAAGCCTGTGGATAACTTTATCAAATGAACGCCCCAACCCGCCCGATACTGAGATATCACGGGAGCAAGTGGCGCCTTGCCAGCTGGATCATCGGTTTCTTCCCTCCGCACAAGATCTATGTCGAACCGTACGGCGGCGCCGGCAGCGTGCTGATGCGCAAGCCCCGCGCCTTTGCCGAGGTCTACAACGACCTGGATGAGGATGTGGTCAACGTCTTTCGCGTGCTTCGAGATCCCGATAGCGCGCGCCGGTTGGCCGAGCTATGTCACCTGACGCCGTGGGTGCGGGTCGAATTCCTCGAATCCTACGAGCCGTCGCCTGATCCGATTGAGCAGGCTCGGCGCACTATTGTCCGCGGCTACATGGCCTACGGCTCGACATCCAGACATCTCTGGCGCTCGGGATTCAGGGCGAAGGCCTATCGTCGCAACCAGACCGGAGCGCAGGACTGGACCGCCTGGCCGGCGCAGGTCGAGGCCTTCATCAACCGCATCGCTGCAGTAACGATCGAATGCCGGCCGGCGCTCGAGATCATCGCGCAGCAGGATTCGCCCGAAACATTGTTCTACGTGGACCCTCCGTACCCACAATCTACCCGGAGCTCCATCCGCTGTGATGCGGATGTCGAGCGGGCCTACCGCATCGACATGCTTGACAACGACCACCGCGAGCTCGCCCGGATGCTGCATTCCTGCGCCGGCATGGTGGTATTGTCGGGATACGCCTGCGACCTATACGATAAGGAGTTGTACCCGAACTGGCGTCGCTTTGAGCGCGAGGTCATGGCCGACGCCGGCCAGTGGCGCACCGAAGTCGTGTGGCTCAACCCGGCGGTCGCCCGCCAACAGAACCAACTGAGACTGGAGGATAGCCATGGAGCTACGAGCTGGCCTGCCGCAACTGCATGACCGAGAAGCTGCCGGCGTGAGCTTTCCAATTCCTCTCGTTGTCCTGCGCCAGCCGAAGTCCACGGTGACGACCCAGGAACTTGCTCGCGTCTTTAGTGTTTCGAGAGTCACGGTTCGTCATTGGGCGGAGATTGGCGTGCTTNNNNCACCGCGGCGATTCGGTGCATTGGGGGCACGGCGGTAGTTGGTCGCATGCGGGCCGCCAACTATGGCGTATCGGTGACCTAGTGCACTGCTATCTCTGGTGAGGCGAAATGTCGACCGCTGAACAAGTTGTCACCTTCCGGGCGCGCAATGCGGGCGCCACTTCGCTCGCGTTTCGTATCGTGAATACCGAGACCGGCGAAATGATGTGGATCCCAAAGTCGCAAATCCTCGAGCCGAAAGACCCGTTCGCCGAGGTCAACGAGGAAGAGATTACCATTCCGATCTGGCTGGCGAAGCAAAAGGGGCTGGTGTGATTCGTTTTATTTCTCCTGGTTTGCGTGTCGTAATAGCAGAAGAAGCTAGAAAGGATCCATTCGACTTTGTCGTGGAAAATCATTTTGACAAATTCGTTCTTCGTTCCGAAAAACACTTCGTAGATATCCCGTTCAAGCAACTTATAGAGGCGGCGGAGCATAATGATTATGGGGCGATAACTAATGCAGCGGTCGAAGCGGTTCGCACCCTTCGTGCGAATGTCCGAGCACAATGTGGCTGATTCCCAAATCCGCATTCTCTCGCTCTGTACCGGAGGCGGCATGCTCGATGAAGGACTTGTCGCTGGACTCGAGCTGCTTGGCCTTCAAGGCCGGATTCTATGTGCATCTGAGCGGGACGCCTACGTTGCGGCAACTCTCATGGCGCGGATGGAGGATCAGAGCCTGGAGCCGTTTCCTCTTTGGGCCGGCGACTTTGAGGGATGCCGATGGGAGCGGTTTCGTGGATTGGTGGATTGCCTTGTGGCGGGATTTCCCTGCCAGCCGTGGAGCGCCGCCGGAAAGCGCGAAGGCACCGACGACGAGCGGTGGCTGTGGCCCGGAATCGTTGGCGTCATTCAGAAAACTCAACCTTGGTTTTGCTGGTTCGAAAATGTCCCGGGATTTGTTTCAGCCAGCGCAGAACAGGACATCAACGCTATGCGGGAAGCTGACCTGCTTGAGCGAGTTCGGCAGGAGGAGTGCGAACAAGCGATGGCAAACCGCGCCGACCGCTTGAGGCTTTGCGGTAATGGTGTTTGCGCCGTCCAGGCTGCGGTTGCATTTGCGCTGCTTGTTGAGCGGGTAAAGGATGGCCGGGCTTAAATGTCTATGCCAACGATGCCGCGGCCCAAACGCTCCTCCCGCCGAGCGCGGAACGCTCGAGTTTCTGTACTCGGAGCTTCACCGGCGCGAATGCGAAGTGCGCTGGGTGTTGAGCTTGGACAAGGAATCCCGGCACCACTATTACCAGATGGTGGCGGCAGCTCGAGGCCGCGAGGCCACAAAGCTCCTGATCTACGACGTCGAGGCTGAACATGCCAAACGGGGAATGCGAGAAGTGCCGGACACGGACGCAGCCGGACTATTGCACCCGCCTGAATTGCCCGAGACAGAGCGTGGCTAATCAGTGGATCGTGGAGCAGCGCTGGAAGCGGACGCTCGCTCTCGCCGAGCAGCTGCGATCGCCTCAGCCACCAGCGACGCTCGGGACCATGCGCGAGGAATTCGAACGGAAAGGATGGGCGGTGCGATGAGCCTGCGCCTTCTGCCGATCGAACTCCGGGACGCCAATGCTTTGGTCGCCAAGTGGCACCGCCATAGCAAACCGGTTCGCGGCCAGAAGTTCTCGATCGCAGTTGTAACGGGTGTCGTAGTGTGCGGTGTCGCGATCGCCGGGCGCCCGATGGCTCGCCAGCTCCAGAACGGTCTCACGATCGAGGTGCTTCGCGTATGCACCAATGGAACGCGAAACGCCTGCTCGATTCTGTATGGGGCATGCTGCCGCGCGGCCGCCGCAATGGGCTACACGCTTGCCATCACTTACACCCTCGCATCTGAAGGCGGTGCGAGCCTTCGGGCGGCAGGTTTTGTCAAAGTCGCGGAGACCAAGGATCGCCAGTGGGAGTGTCCGTCGCGCCCACGCGCGGAACGCGATCTGATAGGTGACAAGATCCGGTGGGAGCGGCGGTTGTGACGGACATCACCCTCGTCAAAACGCAGCAAGGCGTTCGCGGCTGGAGTGAGGATGACGAACGCCACTGGAAGAAGTTCAAGGCGTGGCTCGAAGCGCTCGAACCCGGCGAGTTCGCGCAGTTTTCGTGGACCCGCCCGCGCAATTACAAATTCCTCCAGAAGTTCTTCGTCATGGTGAAGGTCGGGTTCGATGCGTGGGAGCCCAGACGCAAAACCTGGAAGGGACATCCGGTGCAGAAGAACTACGAGAGATTCCGCAAGGATGTGACGATCACGGCAGGTTTCTATGACATCGTCGCAACGCAAGCTGGCGGAGTGAAACACGAAGCCCACAGCATTGCCTTCGCCAACATGGAGGAGGAGGACTTCGAGAAAGTCTACAACGCGGTGGCCGACGTCCTGCTGCAGCGGGTGTTGCACAATTACAAGCGTGCGGATCTGGAGAGGGTGGTCGCCGAATTGATGAGATTCACCGAATGACGCCGGCCGCGCGCCACATGGATCGCGTGCATCGGGCTGGTTGCGTGGTGTGCCGGCGGCTCGGACTCGGATTCGTGCCGCCCGAGATCCACCACATCGCGGAAGGAACGGCGAAGCGCAGTGATTTCGCCACGGTAGGTTTATGCGGCGATCAGTATGCGGACCATCATGACGGTCGGGATACCGGCGGTGCCGGGTTTCATCGGCTTGGCACCGAGCGCTTCTGCAAGCTGTATCGCGTGCCGTGGGAGCGCGAAGAGGGATTGCTGGTGTGGGTGAACGAGGATATAGCGCGGTACGTCGTTGGAGTCGCGGCGTGAAACTCGCCAAGGCCATCAAAGGCAGCAAGCCACGCAAGCCGAAGGAGAGCTGCGGGAAGTCCTTGCAGGAGTTGAAAGAGGCCGGCCTATTGACCGTGCGGGTGCACGAGGCGCAGTATTCGTCGACCCAGGCGCGTCCAGAGTACATGCAGGACTACCGGCGCAGGCACAGATGAAGCTCTTTGTCCTTGGCGTCGCGCTCATCGTTCTTGGCCTTTCGCTTATTGGCTGGTGGTGCCTCATGCAGCGCCAGGCGTATTCGGCTATGGACAGCTATACGTTCCGGCGAGCTCAACAGCGCGGGCCGGCCTGGTTCTTGTATCTTGGAGTGATCTTGGTCAGCGGGGGTGCATGGTGCGTACTGGAAGCCTAGATCCGCCGGTCAACCACGCGCTCGCGCACCTGAAGTCGCTCACGGTCATTCCGGCTGAGGTCATCATCGCAGCAGTGGCCTTCTCGGCGACGTCGCGACCGCAGTTCCCTGCGGATCGTGTGTATCAGGCGCTCCTTGACTGGCACGGCGATCTCGAGCGCTACGTCCTGGAACAGCTCGGCGCCGACGAAGTGCTGATGGATGTGACGACTGAACGCGCGCAGCTGATCGTGCCGGGTCTCGACCGCGAGGCTTCAACCGAAGGCCAGGAGGTCCCTTTCTACTTCTATTCTGAGGTCTCCCTGATGCCACGGAGCTCGAACGGTGCGCGCCGGCCTTTGCTCATTTCATCGCGGAACTCGGTGCTGGCGATCCCCATATCGCCCGCGGCCACTTGGAGCGCGCGATGGCGGTGTGCACATGGACCCTGTTGCGCCTCGCCTTTGAGGATGGTCTGGACCAGGCGCGCAAAAATGGCACGATCCACGATGTCTGGCCCGAGGGAGTGGATGTGAAGTGGAAGAGCCGTCCGACCATCGAATTGCGGCAGGACCTGCAGACCTTCGCGATCATCGTGTCGGGCAAAATGCTTGGTGACATCGTCCCGAAGCGCAGGATTTCTACTCTGCAGTCGGTCGCGGTCAACTAGAAGACCGCTTATATAACTCTATATAAAGGAGAAATCATGGTGATTGGACCCTCGGACATCCCGCAGCAGGTGCGCTACCCGGCCAAGAGGAAGCCGGCCCGCAGGCCCCCGAAACCCAAGCCCTACAAGCGGCGCTGATTCAGGGGTAGTGCGGGACCGAAGCCTTGAGTTGCAGTAGCTCCCACAGCCCCGGCGGCATCGGTCGATAGTTGGGGGAGTGGGTGGGCAGGCAGTAGCGATCCATCTGGACCGTGGTGACATGGATCAGCTCGGCCGCCCTGCGGCGCGTTATCTGGTGTTTCTTCAGGAACTTGCGTAGTTCGAAGCCGGTGGGAGATTTCATCTTCTCCTCCGCGGGCGAAGCGCGGCAGGAACCCGACCACCCTTGGACGTATAGCGCTTACCATGCTTGCGCCGGATGGTGAAGGTGCCCGAGGTGCATTCCAGGATGTGCCGGTCGTCTCTGAGCCTTCGGCACGTGTTGCGGCAGGGTTTGCATTCCGAGGTCCGCGCGACGATGAAACCAGCGGTGCCCGGACGGGAAAGCAGGTAACCTTCAGCGATATCAAGCTCGGCGGTGAGTTCGGTCATGGCACATTCACCCGGAGCTTTGCCCCGGAATTCGATCAGTCGATCAAGGCAGAACCGGCACCACTTCATATTTGCCTCCTCAGATGGTTGAACTACCGATTGGTATCGTACTACCGATTGGTAGGAATCGTCAAACGATAGGCCTTTCTTGTCCAACTTGCGTTGTGTGACTTTCAGGGGGATATTGCTCGGCGTGCTCTGCTTTCCCCATTCGTGAGGAGCGTCCCGCGTGAATATCTTGCACTTCCGATTCCCTCGATTCATTCGGCGTGTCGACATCTGGCTCGGTTCGTTCCGCAAGCCGAAGCCTCGATCGCAGGTGGCTGCGTTGCTGCGACCGATCCAACCGCCGGTGAGTCCTCCTTTCCCTAAGCCCATTGATTACGGCTTCTCGCCGGTCACATGGATCATGGAGGCCCTAGCCCGGCCGCGTTTAGATCTCCAGCAAGAACTCGAGCTGGTCGAACGACTATCGCGATGGAAACGCCGCCGGCATCCGTCTCCTTGGCGCGCGTGGTCGCGTGCCGGACCGCATCCCCGCAAGCGCCGGCATGTGGAATACAGCCCCGGAATGTTCAGGAGGGTCGCATGAACAGACGTTCATTTTTGAAAGTGCTCAGCGCGACCCCGGCGATTGCCGCACTGCCGGCGTTTCCAGCCCCAGCCGTTGCTGCGGCGGACTATCCTTTCCGCTCGTATGGCCTCGGGGTCTGCGCCCATGTAGACGATGAGTTGGCGACGACGCTCGCGCGCAACATACGTGGAACGGAAAATCTAATCGCAGCAAATATCGTTGAACAATTGCGACCTGGTCTCGAGAAAATCTTCGGGGACGCATACGTGGATGTTCCCGAGGACATGTTCGCATGAAGCGCCGGGAGTTCTTCAAAGCCGCTGCTAGTGGTCTCGCAGCTGCGCCGCTTGCGGTGGCCAGTACAACCGCAACTCAGCTTTTCCCGGATGGCGATCCGATCAAAGCGTTGCAGGCATGGGTTGAGGAGAAGTTCGCCTGCGAGCAAGGGTTGCTCGGAGCTTGGGCTGATGAGGAAGGCGAGCATCCATACGTGACCTTGCGGTGGGGCGCATTGCCGGACAAGTTTCCGGGTGGCGAGTCAACGGCGAAGCTGGCGCTCTGCAATTGCATGCGTGATGTGCTGCTCAGCAGCTGGAACCGAGCCCGCGTGGTGATGCAGCGCGAACGCCCCATCCTGAAATGGCGTAGCCCGATCCAGTTCAACGAGGACACCGTATACGAACGCAAGCTCGGCAAGTTGATTTGGACGGCCGAAGAGGCAGAGGACCGCCTTAGCTTCGAATTGCCGGATGATTCTGTGTTCGATGAGGTAACGGGCAACTACTATGACAAGATCGAAGCGGTGGCGATCGTCATGCTGCGACTTCGCGCTAGACTGTTCATCCCCGGCGATCGCGAACTCGTGGGTATCCCGGAGGGAGAACCAATGCCGATGATCGAGGCCGCGTGATGGCCAACCGTTCCCGCGCCATTCTCAGCTTCGAGGACCTCGCGTTCATCGAGAAGTACGTCGAGACGCTGAATCCGGAGGCATCCTACAAGCACGCGCATCCGACTTACAAAGGCCCGAACGCTAGGCAGCTCGGGTACCACACTATCCGGCGCTACGCGGTCCAGGCAGCGATCGAGGTCAGGCGGTCCCAGATCGCGGCTGAGATGAACGTCACGCCGGCCGAGGTCATCCGCCGCATCATGCTGCTCGGCTACTCGGACCTCGCCGAGCTCGCCGGCCAGGATGGCAATTACCTATCGGTCAAGGACCTTCCCGAGTCGGTGCGCCTTGCGATCCAGAGCGTGAAGGTGCTGCGCACCACAGTCCAATCGAACGAAGGCGGCATCACTATCACCGATCAGGTGCTGCTATATACGTTGCACAACAAGCAAGCCGCCTTGGATTCTCTGTGGGACAAGCTATTCAAGGGCCTTCGCGGGGGCGACAAGGGCAAGACCGATGAGCAGCTCGAGCGCGAGATCAAGGCGAACGAGGAAGCGCTCGAAGCGATTACAGCTGCTCGGGCGCGCGCTGATAAGTTGAGAAAAACCGTGGCCAAGACGAGCCAGGCGGCGCTCGCTGAGGCCGGGCAGCCCGAGGGCCCGAAGAAGGGCAACGGCACGAAGAAGGGGAACGGGAAGGGCAATGGCGGCATTCGTTGATGTTCAGCGTCCATGATCTGGCGACGTCTGAGGTGATGTTCCGGCGCAACCTGCTGCTGCTGCGGCATCAGCGCTCGGAGTTGCGCCGCCGGCGCGTCGAGCAGCGCGCGATCATCGGCCTCATCCGCCGCATCTGGCCCTGGTTCATCGTCGAAGAAGTGCATCTCGTCATGGCTGGGTTCCTCGAAGCCTTCCGTGACGGTCTCATGCCGCTCTCGATGATGTGGATCTGCCCGCGGTCCTCGAAGTCGCTGATGGCGAGCGTGGCGACGCCGGCGGACTACATCGGCCTGCATCCGGACAAGTCGGTGATGATGTGCTCGCACACCGACGAGCTCGCGGGCGACTTTTCCCGGAACGTCAAGGATGTGCTCGGCATGGAGGAATATCGGGACATCTTCCCTAACATCGCCATCCGCATGGACATTCACGCGGCCGGGCGCTGGCGCACCATTCACGGTGGCGGTATGTCGGCCGCAGGCGTCGGGACCGGGATCGCTGGCAAGGGGTTCAACCGCGGCGAGATCGACGACCCGCTGAACGAGAAGACCGCAACCCGAGACACCGAGGTCACGCGCATCAACAACTGGTATCCGATGGGGTTCTACTCGCGGCGCGATCCGATGGACAGCGCGATCAACCTGACGCAGACCCGGTGGCGCAAGGACGACCTATCGGGCTACCTGATCGGGGTGGCCAAGACCGACCGCCTTGCCGACCAGCCGCAGATCCTCCGCATTCCCGCGATCATTGATGAGGCGACCGCCGAGCTGCTGAACGAGCAGGCCGGACACGCGCTCCTCTCGCCACGTCCGGATGGTTCCAGAACGCCGTACCGCTTCAAGGTCGGCGATTCGTTCGCTCCGCGACGCTTCCCGCTCTCGCAGTTGTTGCGCATCAAGGCGAACCAGCCCAAGTTCGAGAGCCTGTACCAGCAACACCCAACCGAACTCGAAGGAGCGATCTACAAGAGGAAGTGCTGGCGCAAATGGCACGAGCCAAAGCCTCCGGTGTGTTTCCTGGTGGTGCAGTTCTACGACACCAACTTCGAAGAGGCCGAAGAGAACGATTGGTGCGCGCGTACGACCTGGGGCCTGTTCGAATGGGATGGCGATGGGGTTCCCCGGGTGTGCGCAATCCTGCTCGAGGCTTGGCGCGAACGCCCAAGCTTCCACGACCTGATGGAATACGCCGAATCGATGTACGGCGAGTTCGACGCGGACCTGCTCGTGATCGAGCGCAAGGCTTCGGGACATGCGATGCTGCAGGAGTGCCGGCGCCGGGCGATCCGATCACTTGCCTTCAAGCCGCTTACCAAGAGCAAGACTGCGCGCGCGAAGGCCGCCAGCATCGTCCTTGAGAACGGGAATGTTTTCTACATGGATCGCGCCTGGGCGACGCCAGTGATCGACGAGTGCACCGACTTCCCCACAGGAGAGTACGATGACTGGGCTGACACCTTCACCATGATGTGTTTATACTTGCGCGTCAACTATCTGCAGAGTACGCAGGAAGCCGAGCAGGAGCGCGAGACCGAGGCGTTGCAGAAGCATTTCGAGCCGGCACAGCTGGCATAACCCAAGGAGAAAAATCATGTCGAATATCCCCCCCACCGTAGGCCGCGTCGTCTGGTTCAATCCAGGCATGGGCGATCGCCCGGACGTGCGCTTCGCCGCGCATGTCGCGAGGGTGAATGAGGATGGGACCGTGAACCTGATGGTCATCAACGAGAGTGGACATCCGTCGTCATTCATGGATGTGGAGCTGGTTCAGGACGGCGCTCCATGCGGTCCAGGTCAATGCGAATGGATGCCGTATCAGAAGGGCCAAGCCGCCAAGACCGACACGCTCGAACCGCGAATGGTCGAGCTCGAAGCTCGAATCAAGCAGCTCGAGGCCCTTCGCGAGATTCAAGTCGAAGAGCCAACAGGTGATACGGGCGATGTTGGTGAAGGCGTTGGTAGTGCTGGCGGCGCTCGGAGGCGCAAATGATCTCCGCCAGCCAAGCGGCCAGCGTCGCGCGCAGCGTAATGGACGCGCTGCTTTCGGAAGGCGCGATCCGGGCAACGAAATACCTGAGCGAACGCGAAACGGTGGTCGCGCAGCGCATCACCTACGGCGGTCGGATCGATAAGCGTGAGCGGCGCACCACGATCGTCGTGACCTTCGGGGAGCCGAACTTCAAGGCGCGCGACTTCATCAAGAAGTGCAAGCGGGCCGGCGAACCGTTTCCGGTGAAGAAGATCCAGTTCAAGTTCCCGCCGAAGCGCAGGGTCAAGAGGCGTTAAAGAAATGGCGATGAACCGTCGCGGGTTTTTCTCCTGGCTCGGCTTGGGCGCGGCAAGTGCTGGCGTGGCGATGTTGCCAGCACCTGCGCTCGAGGCTGCTGGCAATCGCTGGAGCAAGCGCGTTATGGATCTTGGAGAGAATCCGTTCACTACGCCTCGTGGTTATAACCAACCGATGCGCCTTTGGGTCAACGCGAACTTTTCCGAGATCGCCTTTCTGGATGCCCTCCGTCTTTTTCCGAAGATGCGACCGCCCTCGATGCTTGAACTCGTGATCGGATGGGGAGATTTGAAAACGGCGCTCGAGGTGCAGAAAAAATTCGATTCACACGCGCCATTCGAAATCACGGTCAACACGCACCGGAGCTGGCAGGATTACCGTTGGGCTGTGGTATGCAACCGGGATGTCGTGTTTTCTACGGGAGCTTGAACCAATGGCAATCCGCGCTCGCCCGAAGAAAACCTTTGACGCACCGCCCAAGGTTCCGGGAGATTACGAATCGCACCTGACGCCGGTAGACGACGTCGGCGGGGATGCGGTGCCGAATCGCATGAGCGTGGATCTCGGGGAGGGCGATGATTCGATTGCCCAAGCCGTGGACAACGGCGGTTCTCTGATGGTGGACCTCGAGGCCGGCCAAGTGAGCGGCAAGCCAGCGGGGGCATTCGATCAGCCGCAAAAGCCCGAAGTCTACAATCACTACGAGAACGTAGCGCTGCGCTTGAACGACACCGAGTTGCAGACCATCGGTCAGAAGGTATACGACGCAGTCGAGCAGGACATCGAATCACGCAAGGATTGGGAATCCATGCTCGCCGCGGGCACGAGCATGCTCACATCCGGTGAGGTCGAGGACGTCAGCAAGCTCGCCGCCCCGATGCAGATCGTGAAGCACATCAAGCACCCGATCTTCGCGATCGCTGTGTACGCCTTCCAGACGCGCGCGTACAAGCAGCTCCTACCGGCCAGCGCACCGAGGAATTGATGCAGAAGTCCGATCGCATCGAGACCTACATGAATTACCAGCTGGTGCAGGAGGATCCCGCCTACGCCGAACAGACCGACCAGTTGCTGCTGGTCGAATCCATCGATGGCAGCACCTTTCGCAAGTGGTATCGCGATCCGCTCAAGAAAAGGAACATCGGGCGCTGGGCGCGTGCCGTGGATGTGATCGTGCCCTACGGCGCCGAGAGCCTGGAGAGCGCCACGCGGATCACGCACCGCTACAAGCAAAATAGCGCTGACGTCCACCGGCTGATGCTGGATCCCAAAGATGGATACCGGACGGTCGAGCTCGGGCAGCCGCCGCTTCCGGGAGAAGCCACGGGTTCAGCCGCGGAGATCTCGGTGGTCAAGGAAGCCTCCGACAAAGTGGAGGGTATCTCGCCTGGGGTCACCGCTCTCATGGACGAGAGCCAGGAATACACCTTCTTCGAGCAGCAGGTATATCTCGACCTCTCCGAGCATACCGATGACCAAGAGGGCGACCCGACCGGAGTGCCGCTCCCTTACGTGGTCACAATCGAATCCGAAAGTCAGCAAGTCATGTGCATCTGGCGCGATTGGGACGAGCATGATGAGAATCAGCTTCGGCTGCAGCATTTCGCGCACTACAAATTCCTGCCAGGCCCCGGGTTCTACGGCCTCGGGTACGCGCACCTGATGTGCGGCATCGCGGCCGGCATGACTGCATCACTGCGCATCCTTCTCGTCGGTTCGCTCTTCGCGAGCGCCGGCGGGGGTTTTGTCACGAAGGATGCCGGCGGCAAGATGCCTTCGAATATCAGCGTCGAGCCCGGATTGTACAAGGCGATCGACCTCACTTACGAGGAATTGTCCAAGGCATTCTATTCGCCTGTTTTCCGGGAACCCACGCAAGCCTTACCGGAGGGCATCAAGATTCTGGAAGACGCGGCGCAACGTCTTTCTTCCACTGTCGAGGCGCTGGTCGGCGATGCGCCTACCACCGGCCCGGTTGGCACCACGCTCGCAATCATCGAACAGGCGGGCGAACTCTATTCGGGCATTCATCAGCGCAATCACCGCGCAATGGCAGATGAGCTCCGCATGCTCTTCCGTCTGAACGGCATCTACACGCCCGACGGCGGCTATCCGTACATCCGCGGCGACCAGGATCAAGTGATTTATAAGGAGGACTTCTCCGAGCAGATCGACGTCCGTCCGGTATCGGACCCGAACATTTTCTCGAGCACGCAGAGGATCGCGCTTGCCCAGGCGCAGCTCCAGATCGCGACCGAGCATCCCGATGTGGTGAATAAGCGCGTCGCGATCAAGCGGCTGTTGGAAGCGATGCGTGCGCCCGATGTGGACGAGCTGATGGTGAGACAGGCGCAGGCCGTGACCGCTGACCCGATCACCGAAAATGCAATGTTCTTCATGGGCATGCCTGTCAAGGCCGACATCAAGCAAGACCACGACGCGCACATTTTCGTCCACAACCCGATCGTGCAGCAGCCGAACGCACCGCCGATGGCGAAGGCTGCAGCAGCCGCGCACATCGCCGAGCACATGGCGCTCAAGATCATCTCGCAGGCGATGATGGCGGGATTGCCGGTCCAGATCCCGCAACGCACCGAGAACGGAGAGCCGCCGGTGCAGCCGATGGACCCGCGCATGGAGCGTATGGTGTCGCAGCGCGCCGCGCAAATGGTGCAACAGAACAAAGCCGCAGCGCAAGCTCAAGGCCAACCTCCAGACAGTCCCGAGCAGATAACAGCCAAAGCTCGCGGGGCTTCGCTCATGGCCGAGACGCAGGGCAAGCTCAAGATCCGTGCGAACGAGAGCGCCGGCAATTTGAGGATTGCCGCTGAGGAAGCTCGGGCGCGCATGCGGCTGAAGGAGATGGAGCAGGTGCACCGCCAGCGCATCTCCGGCGCCGCCGAGAACTTTCGCCAACGCATGAATGCCCATGCTGCATTGATAAAAGGCGGTGCGCCGACCGAACAGGTGAATGCAAGCCAGGGTCAGGTCGACGAAGCGCAAGGGCAACTCGCCAAGGCGGTTTCGGATCTGGCCGATGGCCTCGCCGCTCTCGCGACGCAAGTACAGGAGGGCATGGACAAGATCATCGCCGAGATCCAAACCGAAGAGGAGGCCGAACATGCACCCGGTGCTGGCGGCGATCAAGGCTGAGTTCGATAAGGCCGAGGAACATATGGTGAGGACCATGACAAGCGGCAACGGCGTGCCGGATTGGCCGGCTTACAAGGCGTTGCTCGGGCGCATCACCGAATGCCGTGAAGGTCGGTCACGAGCGCTTGACGCGGCGCAGAAACAATTGGGTTCGGAGGATGCGTGAGTAAAGCGGAAAAATTCGGTGCGGCAGCAATGAACGCCGCTTTCATGCCCGAGCGGCAAATGAGTGACGACGAGCAACGCATCGCCGATGAGGTCGCTGGCGCTGGTGAGGATCCGGATATATGGGAGAACGTTGACAACACGGCGATCCCGGAAGAACTGCAGCGGGACCTGGATTCGGGCGCAGCTGCCGTATTGTTCTGGCGCGCACTCATCATGCCGGTGCGCCCAGAAAAGAAGTCCAAGGGCGGCATTGTGCTCGTCGACGAGAGCCGGCAGAACGCGCAATACCTCACATACATCGGCAAGGTCATCGCGCTCGGGCCGCTGTGGTGCGAGGGGCCGAACTTCTCTGTATACGATCAGCCCAGGTCCTGGACGAGGCGGCTAATCGACCGCGTCACCGGACGTCCCGGCGAGCAGCGCCCGCGCTGGATGCCGGATCTTCAGCCGGGCGATTGGGTGATCTACGGGCGCCACGCCGGCCAGCGCGTGGAGTACCGGGGCGTGAAGCTCTTGCTCGTCAATGACGACGAGAAACTCATGAAGATCGCGAGCCCCGAGGGCTGGCGCATCTATTCGTAGGAGGTCATCATGGCAGGAGAAAAGACAAGCAAGACCGAAACCGCCACGCTCGAAGACCTTGAAAAAGAGGTCGACAAGATGGAGGGCGAGGTCGCCGAAGGCGGTCGCAGCCAGTCGGTCATCGGAGCGGAAGACGACGACGTCGAAGTCAGGATCGTGCCGGAAGCCGGGCGCGATGATGTTCCGCCAGCGACCGAAGGCGAAGTTTCGGAAGAGTCTGGCGAAGAAGGCGAAGCGCCTCCGGATGAAAATGCCGAGGACGCGGAGCTCGCGAGTTATTCCAATCCGGTGCGGGCGCGCATCAAGCGCGAGATCCGATTGCGCAAGGCGGCCGAGGATCGCGAAGAAGCCGAGCGCACCGCGCGCGTGCAGGCCCAGACGGGCGAGCGTCAGGCGCACCTCGATCAGGCGGAAATCACTTTGTCAATGCTCGATCGCGAACTAGCGGGGGCCGAGGCTGACCTGAAGAAAGCCAAGGACGGCGGCAAGGTTGACGAGGACATCGCCGCCACAAGAAAGATGGGCGAACTCCAGGCGAAAAAGCTCGAGGTCGAGCGCATGCGCGATCACCTGAAGCGCGTTCAGCCAGCTCAGCCCAATCCGCTGGTGGTCGCCTGGGAGCGCAAGAACCGCTGGTTCGGTAATCCCGAGTTCGCTCCCGAGAGCGAAGCGGTCAAGGCGATCAGCGTCGCTCTTGCGAAGAAATATCCGCCCCACACCGAAGAGCATTTCGTTGAGGTCGAGAAAGAATTGCGCCGGCGCCTGCCCAATCTTGCAGCTCGAGTGCGCGCACGCATGGGACAAGATGCGATCAGCTGGGGCGATCGAGCGCGACCTGCGGGGGAACGGGCTGCGCCAACGCGTCAGGGCGGTCCGCGGCTTGCGAGCCCGAGCAGTGGATTTGGGCGGGCTGCGCCAGGACAGAAGCGTCAGATCGAGCTGACCAAGAGCGATCTGGAATCCATGCGCAAGGTGCGCCTGGACCCGAACAACAAACAGCATGTGCTGCAATACGCCCGTGAAAAAAAGGCGTTGGCCGATCAGAAAGGATAAAGGAGAACGATCATGGCGAAGAGAGCAGGATTCGGCGCGGCGCGCGTGCGCAGGCCGCCGGTGGCGGGCGATGTCGAACGAGCCGGCCCAACAGCAACGCCAAAACGACGCTACCGCCGTGCAGCCCAAGCCTCACGCGGCCACGAATCGCGTCTGCAGCAAACCCGGGCAATGCAGGAGCTGCATCCGGAATCGGAGAAAGGTTCCTGGTCTCCGGGCGTATCGCTCGAAGCGCCGCCCTCACGTCCGGGCTACCGCCAGAAGTGGGTCCGCGTGGCGGTCTACGGGCGCGACGATGTGCAGAACGTCGCGCGTAAGTTCCGCGAAGGCTGGCTGCCGCGCCAGGCGGAAACGTCACCCAAGAGTTTCAGCGTGCCCACCATCAGCTCAGGGCGGTTCGCTGGCGCGATCGGCGTCGAGGGCATGATCCTGTGCGAGATGCCCGAGAAGCAGGCGGCCAAGCGCAACGCCTTCTGGCACCGCAAAGCCGAGATGATGGCGCAGGACATCGAGAAGAACATCGCGAGCGCGAACCAGAGGATCCCGCACCACGCGGGCTTTGGCCGGATCACCAAGACCGCGATGTCCAAAGTGGTCCGTCCGGCACCAGTTGACACGGAAGAAGAATTGGAGGCATGATTCGCCGCAATACGGTAGGCGGGCGCCGCTGAAGTCCGCACACTGGCCCTGGTGGTCAGGAGAGCAGCAAAACTCATCCCGTTGGGGATGAGCGCACAGACGAGACCTGCCGGCAGAGGCTTCCCAAGCCCTGCCGGCCCAGTCGGGTGCGATGGGCGTTAGAAGGAGCCATTTTTATGGCAAACGCCAATCAGCCCATGGGCTTCATCCCGCGCCGGCATAAGGGCGGTGTCGCTCCCAGGTTCCTCGAGCCGTTCAAGATCCAGTCGGGCTACGCCACGAGTATGTTCGCGGGCGATGCAGTCATCCTCGTCTCGGGCTACGTCACCAAAGGTCTGGAGAACTCGGCCACGTTGCTGGGAATTTTTTGGGGTTGCCGCTACCGCGACGCGGCCGGCAAGACCACCTTCTCGCGCTACTGGCCGGCCTCGACGGCGACGCTCGGCTCGGAGGACGTCGAAGCGTTCATCTACGCCGACCGCGACATTCTCTACCGCGTGCAGACCTCGGCAGGCACGGCCTACGTGGATGCGACGCACAAGGGCGGCGCGTTCGACCTCATCTCCACCGTCGCCGGCAGCACCATCACCGGCAACTCGGGCATGGAGCTTAATCTCGGCGATACCGGCACCGGGCAGTTTCGGGTGGTCGGGCTGATCGACGAGCCGACCAACGCAGCGGGAACGAACGCCAAGATCGAAGTCGAGATCGCCGTTCCGCTCTTGCTATAAGGAGGCGCCATGCCCCTGAATCGCGCAGATATCCGCCGGCAGCTCGAGCCCGGCCTGAACACCGTCTTCGGCCTAGCGTACAAGCGCTATCCCGAAGAATGGCGCTACTTCCTCGACGTCGAGACCGAGACGCAGCGCGCCTACGTCGAGGATGTCATGATGACCGGCTTCGGAATTGCGCCGGTCAAGGGCGAAGGCGCTCCAGTGCAGTACGATGCGGCCTCGGAATCGTACATTGCCCGCTACTACTTCGAGACGATCGCGCTTGCCTTTGCGATCACCGAAGAAGCGGAAGAGGACGCGCTCTACGGTGACATTGGCGCGCAACTCTCGAAAGCCCTGGCGATCTCCGCTCCTTTCGACCGCGCATCCACTCAAATCGGGCGATACGGCTTCGAACAAGCTCGCGACTGCAGCCGAATTCAGCGAGACGTCGCTTGAGGACCTGCTCAACCAGATCACCACCATCACGGACGACCGCGGCATCCCGGCAATGATCGACGGGCGGTCCCTGGTGATCCCGCCGCAGTTGCGCTTCATCGCGCAGCGCGTGCTCTATTCGCAGCTGCAATCGGGCACCGCCAACAACGACCCGAACGCGGTCAAGGACATGGGCCTCCTGCCCGAGGGCTACAAGGTGGTGCGCCGGCTCACCGATCCGGACGCCTGGTACATCAAGACCGACTGCGAGGACGGCCTGAAGAAGATCGTCCGCAAGGCGCTCACCAAGGGCATGGAGGGCGACTTCGAGACCGGCAACCTGCGCTACAAGGCGCGGCAGCGCTACATCCAGGGTTGGTCGAACTGGCGCGGCTGCTTCGGCTCGGAAGGCGCCTGACACTTACATCGAGCGAGCGCGAGCATGACACCCGGGATCAGTTGACTGGTTCCGGGATAACTCTCTCTCGAAAAGGAAAGCACCATGCCTACGCAAGCACCGACCAGATTTCCGGGAGGGATCACCAACGTCAGCCCGACCGAGTTGCTCAACCGCATGGGGCAACTGGATCCGACGCGGTTCAACACCTTCTTCGAGGACTTCAACTACTCGGGCGACCTGGTCGCCGCGACGCCGCTCAACTGGACCGTCACCAAAGTCGGCACCGGCACGCTTGCCGCCGCGAACGAGGACGGCGGCACGGTCATCCTCACCAACAGCGCCGCGAACAACGATCAGATTTCGGCACAGGTGAAAAATCTTCCCTTCATCGTGAATGCCGGAAAACGTTCCTGGTTCGCGGCACGGCTGAAGCTCTCGGACGTCAACCTTTCGTCGTTCCTGATCGGCATGACCAATGCCGACACCACGCCGCTGGGCGCCGCGGCCTCGGAAGAGACCGGCGTCACCGATGGAATTTTCTTCTACAAGGCCTCGGGTGCCACCGACATCCGCTTCGCCGCGCGCAAGGCAAGCGCGACCTTCGCGCAGAAGACTGGGCTCGTGGTGCCGGTGAATGCGACCTATCTAGTCCTCGGCTGGGCATACAGGCCGGCCTCGGCCGAGAACCAAGGCGGTGCCGAGGAGTTTGCCTTGTACACGAACGATATCGCGCTCACACAGCCCCCGCCCGTGGGGCGCACCGACCGCGGAACGGTGCAAGTGTCCTCGGTCGCCGCCCCGGTCGGGACGGCTGTTCCCGCCGTGGCCATCGGCCCGCAACTCTCCATTCGCAACGGCGAGGCGGTGGCGAAAACGATGTCGCTCGACTGGATCTTCGCGGCGCAAGAGCGTTGATTTCGGCGCTCCTGCTGGGCAGTGGACGCAGGCAGGATAAGGAGAATCGAGCATGATGCGCCCGAAGAGCTTCAGCTTCGCGCCGATCACCCCATCGGCGAACGGCATCTGCCTGTCGCAGACGCCCGCGGGCGCGGGCAACCTGCTCCTGAACGGGGCGCTCGCCCAATCGCTCACGCTCGTCGACTTCAACCCGCGGTCGGCTTCGACCGGCGCACTTCCCACAGGGCTTGCTTCCTACAAGATCGACTTCACCAGCGCCGGCAACGATTCGGGCGTCAACCTGACCATCACCGGCACCGATCCGGATGGCAAGGCGCAGACCGAACTGCTCGCGGGCCCGAACGCGAATACGGTCACGAGCTTGAAGTATTTCAAGACAATTACGCAGATTGCGATCAGCGGAGCAGCTGCGGCGGCGCTGACCTCCGGGATCAATGCAGCTGGGCAGTTCGTCAGTCAAAGTGTGTGCCTGGATATCTACGAGCCCTATGCCAGCATCGCAGTTGATATCACCGGCACGATCACCTACCACGTCGAGAAAGCGTTCGAGCGGTTGACCGCTGGAGAAGTGGTGAATTGGGTTCCAGGTGGCCTTGCAACTCAAACCGCCGATGCGAACGTCGGATACAACAATCCGACTGGAGCAGTGAGGCTCAGAGCGCAGTCTTATAGTACTGGGGCACTCGCCGTACTTCGCGTCGTTCAAGGGCGGAATTTCTGATGGCTACCATTCCTGCGGTCGTGGAAAGATTGAACGATGACGCGATGCGTGTGACGTGGTCTGGCCTATCGGCTGATGATATCGGAGAATCCGTCGCCGGGCTTTCCGAGCACGCCGATCGCTCGATGCAAATGTTCGGTAATTTCGATGGAGCAAACGTGTTAATCGAAGGAAGTAACAACGCCGCTAATGCTCCTTTTGAGACTCTGAACGATCCTTCGATGATTCCTTTGGTTTATTCCAATGCTCGATTGAGGGAGATCCTGGAATACGTCGAAAGCATCCGCCCCCATGTGATAGGGGGAACGGGCTCAACGAGCGTGACGGTCATCATTCTGGCCAAGCGGCAAAGGAAGTGACAATGGCCAAATTGCAAAGTGCAATCGAACAAGTCGAACGCATTGCCCAGGGATACCGGGCGGTCATCCAAGTCGCCGACGCACTGAAGGAAATCGGCAATCTGGAGGCGACCCGCGACGAACTGCAGCGCGCGATCGCCAATATGCGTGAGGACGTCTCCAAGGGACAAGCCGACTTGAACGCAGCGCAGGACACCACGCGAGCGGCAAGTGATCAGGCGCGGTCGATTGTGGAAACGGCCGGCTCGGAGGCTGGAGGCATCCGGGCGGCCGCCCGAGAAGAAGCCGGGAAACTCGTCGATGAGGCGAGGGTTCAGGCGCGCGAGATCGTGCAGAAGGCGAATGCCAGGATCCAGACGCGCTCCGAGGAAGCCGAACGAGACATCGTCGCGACGCTCGCGCAGCTCGAGCGCGACCAGCAAGCGGCGCAGGAAAATCTCGCGCAACTACAGAAAGAAACTGCTGCGGCCATGGAACACCGTGTGGCGGTCCAGGCGGATCTCGACAAACTTGAGCTGCGCGTCGCGAAGCTCAAGGAAAGCGTGGGGGCGCTGTGAGAGTCCATGCTTCGGGCACCGGGAAGACGATCGAGGAAGCGCTGGCGAAACCCCTCGCCGAGCTCGCCACTGCGGCGTTGCACGCGCACGAGTTCGACAAGCTCCACGACAAGCTGAAGATCACCGATGGCAAGGCTGTCGTGGATGCCGAAAAAGCGCGCGTGGCCAATCCGCACCGCAAACAGCTCGAGGTGACGCTTCGAGCGTTCATCGGCATGGTCGCGCCGGTGGAAGGCCACAAATACCGGGTGCTCGTGAGCTACAGCGATGATGGTGCCGACAGCCATTCGCGCGTCGAAGTGGATCTGGCCCTGGAGTGACCGATGGGGCAGAGATACGTCATTACCCGTCGCAATGTTCTGCCGGTCGCCGGCCAGGACCTCCTGACCATCATCAGCGCCTCGGCGCGCCGGGTGCGCCTGATCGACTTGAACGTCGGCGGTTGGGGAACTTCGAGCGCGTTCCAGGCGCTGGAAGTGGGACGTTCGACTGCTGGCACCACTCCCGGAGCTGCGATCACTCCTTCCAAGGCCGAGCATACCGACCAGCCTGCGGCGACCTTCACCACGGCGACAACTTGGGCGGTGCAGCCCACACTCGAGACCAACACGCACATGCTCAGCTTCAACGCGGTGGGCGGCCTCAACCGGCTCCCTGGCCAGCAGGGCCGGCCCAATGGAATCTCGGAGGCACGGAACGGCGAGAATATCTCGATTCGCGCGCCTTCGGGTCCGACCTATCAAAATTGCTCAATCAGCGCGACGATCGAAGAGGACTGACTCTAAAATGGACATGCAGGTATTAAACGCGCGGAAAGACGCGAATACCACGTTGGCCGCACCGCCACCGTCGAGAGGTAATGAGATGTGGCTGCTTCCGACAGAACTATCATAGATTTCGGCCCGTTCCCGGGCGCGAGCGATGCGAGTGTGTTCATCGCGGACGCGGGCGTGGTCGCAGGCTCGAATGTGGAAGCATGGATCGAGCCCGAGGCGACGACCGCTGGATGGGGCGCGGACGGTGTGTCGTTCAATGGAATACGCCAACTTGCTCGCGGAGCGAATCTCACCGGAATCACCAGCAGCAAACAGGGCATCTTTTCGTGCTGGTTCAGACAGCTCAACAATCAATTTCTGCTGAATGACAGCATTTTCACGGCGTTTCAGACAACGGCGACAGCTCTTATAGCTTCTGGAGCATCGGGTCAGGATGTTAATTTGACCGCGCCTGCGGTTTCACCGCCCGATAGTTGGCATCATTTTCTTGCTTCGTGGGATGTGGGGCTGAATATCGGCAGCGCTTATCTGGATGATCTGTTAGTGGACAATGTGATCAGCCGGACGGCAGACGAGGTGATTCAGTACGCCTCGGCTGTGGATTGGATAGTTGGGGCAAGCGGTCTCACTGGGATCTTGGCGGAGATGTACTTCGCGCCGGGGCAGTATCTCAACATGGATACGCTGGTGGGTGGCGTGCCGACCAATCGGCGTAAGTTCAATCAGTTTGTTGGCGGAGTGCTGCTGCCAGTAAGTCTTGGAACGGATGGCTCGCTGCCCACCGGGACGGCACCACGACTTTATCTGCACCTGGACAACAATGAGTCACCCGCGAATTTCTCGACGAATCGCGGCACGGGCGGCAATTTCACTTGGAACGGGGGTGCGCCGATCATCGGCTTTCCGATTGCAATGACTCCCGGCCACAGCGCAGACGAGCACAAGGTAGAGCAGATCAAGGCGAGCGCGGATCGCTCCA